>Ga0209611_10000746_pt1 | contig 51193 bp, 45 predicted proteins | sample S1TSphgellanicum_3_FD_187693 | JGI IMG/M metagenome (GOLD analysis project Ga0209611, IMG submission 187693) | Host-associated microbial communities from peat moss isolated from Minnesota, USA - S1T2_Fc - Sphagnum magellanicum MG (SPAdes) (version 2) | ecosystem: Host-associated > Plants > Peat... | reverse complement strand
CAAATTTTTCTATTAAAAAAAAGACCCCCAAAAAAAAAAAAAAAAACATATTATACATTTTTGGATAGCAACTTAAAGCATATGTTGAAATCTGGCGACTTTTTAATGATTTTATGAACAAAGCAGAGCAGCATTTCTTTTGCAAGATTTTGGAGTGTCTTGTGAAAGGATTAGGGTTTCTTGTGAAAGAGTTAGGGTTTCTTGAAGCCCCCGAACATTCCTTCATCCTGGCCACACTAGAATGGAAAGATGAAACTGGCCTCCAATCTGAAGTCACAAAACCTCGAAACCCAATTCCAAGAAATCTAGGTTATGAATTTTTTGTGCATGTAGAATTTGTCAGTTTCAGTGTCGAGAAGATCTGCAGAACTGTAAAGCTTATCACTTGAGAGACAGAAATAGAGAGAGAGAGAGAGAGAGCTGATTTGGGGCGGCTAGGGACCCAGGTAGTGTGTTTCGGTCTGAAGAGGTAGGGTGACGGAAAGGACATATTTGAAGGAGTTGGGTGGCACAACCAGATTTCAGACTCTCCCACTTTGTGCTTCCAAGACCAGCAGGTAAGAAAATTTACCACCCATTTCTTGATTCACCAATATGAAATACAAAAATCTGTTTTGTGAACCCACCTTGAAAAAATCATGATTTTACATCCTCACACAATCCCTGAAAAAATCTGCTTGTGAACCTAGTTTGAACAATCATGATGGCATTCCTACATTTCTATGCCATGCTTGATATGGATTCTTTTCCCCTCCCAGCAATTGCACACCATCTTCAACCACAAGGGATGAAATTGAATACTGTTTCCTTCATTCTCACCTCTCGGGTTGTCTCAGGAATTCCAAAATGGTTTCTTTCAAAGTGCCAGTGGCATCTTGGAAATTTTAGGTTTCTGGACATGTGGTTTAAATTTCTGTATTGGTCTCCCATGGTCTCATGTTTTTGTCTTCATCAAATTTGAAGTTGTTGCTTTGCAGAATGTGTGATTGGTGGGTGTGGAACTTGTAGAATCCTGTCTGATGGTCCTCCTTTGAGACTGTTTTTTGTATAAAGCTTGGGGCATAATTACCATGATGGGCTTGTGTCATACAGGTTAAAGAATATGGTGGAATGGTGGTGGGGAGTATTGGGGACAATGGTCCCAGCATTGGCTGTTCTGCAAGTGGTAAATCATAAGCGACGCAAAGGCAGAGATTTAATCCATGGCAGTCCTAACAGAAGCTCAAGCAATGAGTTTCACTGTGAACGTGTATGCACATCAAAGCAAATGCTGAGCAGATTAGGGGCATTCCCAAAGGATGGAACACCTGATGCTTGTGTCACAGTGTGTGGACTTAATGAACTTGATGCCTGTGCAGATGCATGCATGCGTGCAGTTTGCTCCAATGTTCACAACATTCCCAACTGGAATGACATTTGCATACATCGTTGCCAAACTGAGTGTGCAAGGTTGCACAACTGATGTTTTGCTTACATCTTTCACATCAACACAGATTATTTTGCACAAACATTCAGAGCAATGTTATGTGAGCTCAGTCAGGGCGCTGACCCTGAACCTCTTTTGACACAAACATGATGCTTTCCAAGTTATCTTTTAGTTCTATGTATTTGTCTCTGAACATGCATTTGTCTGTTGTTCATCATACTGCTCCTAAATTTCTTGTTTAGAGCTTTCTCTTCTTTAGGGTTGGGTTTCCTCTTTCTCATGTTGCTTGTCTGATTGCTGTTATGCAACATCTTTTAAATGTATGAGGTGGGAAGCAGTCTTTTGTTCAAATCCCATGTAGCAATGAATCACCTTGTGTTGAATTTGTGGATTCATACTTGATCTTTCACAGTATTTTGTTACTGTGGGCAGATGGACAACACTCAACCTATAGTAGGTCACGTGAGCCTGAAAGCAAACCGAGCTCTACACCTTATCCACTTGTAATGTTTCCCCTAGTATTAGACAGGAACATAATGGGATGTAATGGAATGTGCAAAGTTTCCCCATTTTAGAAAATACCCAACTCATGAATTTAATTTTTCCTTGCACATCATGGCACATTTAACCATTTTTGCTCCCCATTCACTTGATCTCCTTTGTTATAGCCACAATATGTATTTGCTTTGCAGCCAGAATAGCTCCCCTGGTCTCAAATGTAGACCTCTCTATTTGCTACCCAATTTCCTCTTACCATAAATTCTTCTGCCCCACATTCACAAAATGGTCATCACCAAGTTGCAAGAATCTAATTAAAACCCTTACGTATAGGTTAGGCCCATGTCCAAGGAAACTACATGATTTCACAAGCTCACAAAATTGTAGAGCTTCCTTGGACATGGGCTCATCATGTGTGAAGCACGACCTTGCATTATGACACACATTACATGTTACATAGAAACTATATCTAAACCTTACAGCAGTACAAAACCTACCCTTCCCATGCTGTTTTCTTGCCCCTAGGTTTGAAATGATATGACTAGCAACCAATTTCATTCAATGGATTCCAAGCTTAAGGCAAAGTTGTGTGAATCATCATGTGTACATCATCTCATCTTCAATGACAACTCAACACAACCTCTTATCATCAAGCTTTAACACCATAGAAAATCCCACATAAAACCTCTTGCCATGAATTTCATAATTCATTTCATTCCACCACATGCACTTCAGCTCTGTCAAATTACATCCTGCTATACCTTCAGGCTAAGGTGCACAACCCAACAATATGTGCATCAACAGATATGCATAATCCAACACTGCTTTGCAAACCATGCCTCTGCAAACAGACCTAAGACTTCCATTATAGCACCATTTTGACCAAAGGGGACATGAAGATCACCAAAAACAATGCAGTTGAAATATGCTTGTCTGAGTAAAATGATGTCGAACCAGTCATCCATTCATGGATCCAATATTCAAGGCTCACAAAATTCATCAAGGCTGGAAACAAAGAAAATCACACCTGTGATAGATGAAGTAATAGATTGATCCCTCATGCAGTGCAAAGTTTGTAGGTTTGGTAGACTTTTTCTTGAGCCATGCCAACATGCAGCTTCATGCACAAACTAACTGCTCTTGCTTTCCTCTTGTGAATGGGTGACGTTACAAACTTGTAAGAGAATTGGGCCCCAATTACTTGTACCTCCATACTTGTACCCTTCAGCACTTTCCAAGTGCAGGTCACAGAGAAGATTTTCTTGGTGATGAGATAATCAGCTAACCACCCACCTAAACATTGGAGAAGATGAACATCACAAGGTTTAAGGGCAGCATTTTTTACATCCCCATGTTGTGTAGACTGGCATTCAAGCACTTTTGATAGAAGGTTGGCAAATGACAATTCATCAACACGACAATGTACAAAGAATAGTGGAAAGTACAATTGTTCACAACTATGGCCCAGACTGGCAAGCTCGTCAAGATTTGCCCACTGCACTTGGGGAAGCTCAGACTGGGGAATATGTGAATTCTAGCTTTGGCTAGGTACCTTTTTTTTTTAAATAGCTTTTTTTTGTGGAATTATTTTACCAATATTTGTGATGATGAAAACCCAGCTCCTTTCTTTTTGGTTCCAAGCTTATTGTTGTGGAATTATTTGTACCGATATCTGTAAAGTTGAAAAACTAGCTCTTTTTGTAAAAGCTTGTTGTTGAGGAATTTGTTGTTGCAATGGCAGAATCAAATTTCAGGAGTGCCCTGTTCTGAGGGCCTAGCCTTGTGTAAAGAATGATTGTTGGATCTACCATTGAGCAATGACATTGATGGCAGCAATTTACCAAGTAGAAAACTTTATGGCAGGGCAGGTTCTTACACACATCCAGAGGGGACTTACAAAAAGTTCCCTCTGGAAGAACCCACCATATGGAAGCCGGCAGTGTGCATGTGCACTAAGGTAACATTGCATGAAATTATGGAGGCCCATATGGCAGGGCCTTCCTGTACAGCAGCATTTCACAAATCAAAAAGAGCCACCCCCTTGAATAAAATGACCTTGGTGGTCAGCAACCATACTCTTGCAGAGGAAGAACATTTAAGAACAAATAGAATGCAAAAGGAAGACTAAAGACTAAAAGGAGGTTAGTCATCTTTATCAAAAAATCTGACAAAGCAACAGATGTCCCAATGCCTCCTCACATACTATGCCTGTTAACATATGCAAAATATAAGAGAAGTTAACAGAAAAGTATTCGGCATCAATTATGAATCCAATGTTCAAACATGTGAACTACATAATCAACTTGTAGTAGCCTCTTTAAAGTTAAAGACTCCTCAATCCTATTTTGTTAGTACTTCCATGTATGCAGTCTTTTCTCTCTACTCACAATCTTCACTGATGAATTTTAAGAGTAGTCAATTTTCAGCCTCCAAAGATGGTGGCGTTATGTTGTTTCAATTGTGCAACATCTGCACATAACCAAATCAAACACACAATATACTTTAGAACAAAAGATCCATGAAGTTGCAGAGAAATCTCCACAACAACAATTAAAGGTAACACAACAATGAGTGCAGTCATAACCTCATGAGAGTCGTTCACAAAGTGACAGACCATCACCTTCATCACGAACGGCAGTGACGAGCTGCCATGACTACCCACTGAGTTCATCAGATCCCAACAGTGGGTGTAGATAAGCATATAATAATCTTCCAAATAAACTTGGGCAAACCATTATACACAATCTGCGTCCTGAGTTTCTGTTGCCTTTCCGGAAGCAATGGGAAGACTTAGAACAAAACTTGTAAGCTGTATTCAGTTTTGCCAGTAAATGGTTTACTGATTCAAGTGGAGCACTGATTCAAACACTTAGTACATTATCCATACCTGAACAGATCGCATAACAAATAAATACTTGAAACCAACTCTGTCAGCTAGTCCATCTGTGAGGTGTAATCCACTTTCAGTTCTCTTTCTCTTGTTCTGTGCTGTCAGGTAGGAGCTCCTTAAAGGTTTCCACAAATGTGGCTGCTTTGTAAGTGAAAAAACCAACAAGCATAGGAATAAGCTGCAATGGCATTACTCCGTACTCTGGCACCACCAACCTGTGCCATCCAACTCCCCTCACCAACTTCATATTCAGGCCTTTGTCATAGTTCATAACTTAGAGAGCAGGAGGAGAAGAAACAATTCGTGTTGCCAGCTGATGACCCTCTCTACCTATATAAGAACTGACCTCTGACCTGCAACTCATACCATGGAGAATGAGTTCTTCATTGAACATCTGAGAAACCTTTGCTGTTAGAACAAGTGTAGCTCCTATTGTCAGTCCAGATAAATGTCCAAGCAAGCATTGAGATTCCTACCCGTTCCAACGGTTGAACGCCATGACCAACACCACTGGCACCAGCAGCCGTGGCTGGCCTAGTGCCCCCCTGCCCATCCCCATCACAAATTCCCTCATAAAAAAGCTAATAATTTACATCTCACTATCCACAAGGTGAAAGAGGAGAACTTGTGGTTGGCCATCCTTGGAAGAGGCACCACCTTCAACAGTGCTTGAAGAGGCTCTTAATGAGCAGCCTGAAGTCCACACTCATGTGATTCAGAGCTAGTGGGCCTCAAGAGCCCAATGCAGAAGAGGACAAAAAGATTGAAGCTGCACCAAACTTGGAGAAGGCTACCCATATCCATAGTGTTTAAGGATGCCCCCAATGAGGAGCTCAAGTCCCCACTCAAAAGACTAGGCATAGATATTGTTTGGAGGTAGTGAAGCAATAGAGAAACAGTAAAATTCACTAAAAATGTATGCTTCATCTCAACACAGTGCTACTAAGTATACTCAGCAAAGATACTGACAAAGTAGAAGGATGAATGGCTAATGGAAGATTTCAGCACCTCACAGCACCTCCAGCATCCCTAGCACCAACGGAGTCAACACTGTTGCCAAGCATCCGAATGTACACCAAAGCTCCCAGAAGTCCCACTCCATAACTGTTTTATCCATGTAGTCCACTTTTGAGTTGTCTGCTCAACTCAAACTGACACACAAAGAGCATGAAAATAGATAATGTTGCAACCACTGCATGTCACAATGCTAAACAAAACCAAGATGAGGGGAAGACGAACTACTAAGCATTTTCAAGTCCAATAGTTTTCCTCACAACTCAAACACATTAGTGTAATAGTCAATTGAAATGGGGAGTCAAAGCCACAGAGCCTCCACAAGGTTTGCACAACAAAATGAGCACCTGGCAGCAATCTCTGCAGAGTAAGAGAAGTAGGCCCCTGCTAGACCAGCACCCCCAACAGCAAGGGTCACTATCTGGAGATTATTTTTCAGCTGCTCACACCCCAGGGACAACCAAAATCATGGGTATCAGTTGCACACCCTTACAAAATATCATACGGGCTCCAACCACAATGCTGTTAAGCTTGAGATATGTGTAATAAAGAGGGATACATATCTATGAGATCGCAGTGAAAACACCCCACAACAACAATTTCAAGATTACTGATATTTCAGCTCCAGCCATTACAAGAATGAGTGCAGTCATACCCACAACCTTGAGAGATGTGCAACAAATAGGGATACATCCATATCTAGAGCTAGAGCATGCAGTTTAAGAAGTACACATCAGAGAGTGCTCAAACTGCAGAGTTGTTGGGGAATCCATTAGTGTACTCTGACATGTCTTAAGTTTAACAAGTAGGCTGCAAGAAAAGCCAATAAGAATATGAAGATGACAGAAGCCAAATTGCTACCTCATTATGTATTGGGATTCCACCACACAGACATGCAGACCTACAGCAATCACACACCATGATGTTTGACACAGGGGAGAAAATAGAAACCTTCAAGTAACGCTCCCGTGCAGCTGCAGCTTCCTTTACAGGATCTTTCCTTTCTCTATTCACTTCCTGCAGCAAACGTTCCTGTACAACTCCCACATTGAGACCCTTATGCCCAGTGCAAAGGTTATCATGTGATAGCTGTGGAATGTCATATTGTCCCTCTTGATAAGAGTCATTACGACTGATGTTTGCAGTAGAAATATTCTCAATCACAACACAAAAAAGAAAGGGTGGACACAAACAACAGACCGTGCCACCAGATACAGCCTTCTTAGCACGTGCCCATTGTTCCTCCTCTCGTTTTGTTGGAGCAAACCGCCATTTTGGCTTGTTCTCATCTGCCCTCTGCAATCATTCCCACAACATCCCAGAACCCCATCTGCAATGTAAGAACATCATTGTTATGCACTAAACTAAAATGAATTTTTTTTTAAAACATCTTCCAACAGAACAGAGCCAACCTTGCCAATTTCAGCACTACACGTCTCTATGTATATATATGACTGGTTGTTGCAGACCCAAACATGCCTCTGACCGTAAGCAGCAGTACCTTAGCTGTAGCAGCACCAGCAGCCATCTGCCAAGCAACTGCTACTTGACGATCTAAAGTAGCCTTTGATGGCTTTGAGAGCTCCCGACTCAGATCTAAGTCCATGCTGCCATGCAACAAAACCCTTCAATAGTCCAAAAATGGTGCAAAAATCATGTTATACCGTGGAAAATTTTGGGAGATTCAACCCATCTTACTTTTTCTAGCCTGTCTGCAAATTGGTGAAAGCTGAAATCTGTCCAGTTGCCAGCTCAAGAGAATCAACAGATACCAAGCAGAACAGCAAAAAAAAATAACTGATAAACCCTTAATCCTGATCCTAATCCTGATCTACCTCTTCTTCCACAAGACCAAGAAAGCAAGAGTTTTTTTTCCTCTGAATGAATTCAAGCAATCCAAAAGGAATTAAAACACAGGGCAGAAAGAGTTTGCACCAGGAAAGTAAGTAACCTGTCAAGAGCAATGGCTCTGTTGAGACTCAAAAAACCAAAATCCTTCTCCTTGGGCTTCAATTCCAACACAGATATCCATGAATCCAATATCAAAATAAGTCCCAAAAACAGTATCCTCCAATTTTTCTTGATCAAAAAAATCCTGTGACAGACTGTACTTTTTCTACATTAGAATACTCAGGTATGGAATTGCAAAAATAGGAAGCAATTCAGCCAATCTTTCTTCTTCTTGCATAAGACACATGGTGAGAGAGGGAGGGAGGACTGACTGACTGGAGGGGGTGCAGCTTGGACAGAGGAGGGAGGTGCCTCCACATGAGCTTGCCAATCCTTCTTCCAGATATAGTCATCAGTAGCCGTCAAGGGATCAACCAAAGGCTCTCCACCCCATGTCTTTCGTATGCGCAAATCCACAGGAGGTCCTCCATACTCCCCTGGTGCATCTCCCTTTGACCACTGTGCTCTGCGTCTCTGCTTGGTAGGTGATTGTCTTAACCTTATTGTCTCAGCTCCTCCTTGCTCCTCCTCCTCCTTCTGCTCTTGGCAAATAGGAGACAAGTAGACCTCACCTGTTCTACCCAGCTTCCTGTCCCCTACTATACTCCTTACGCTTGTGCCCACTATCAAATACATCCTCACCTTTCCTGCCTGGCTGCAAGTCCCTGCAAACCCTTTCTTATTTAACTCCTTGTTCTCCTTCTCCTCCTCCTCCTCTCCTCCTCCTCTCCTCCTCCCGTGCAAGATTTGCATGTGCTCTCTCTTATATCTCTTTCTCCAAATCAGAATTTAGCGCACACTTAATTCCCAGCGAGCTGGTATAGGATAGACAGCTTTAGCTTGATGTCTTGGGTGGAAGAGAAGGACCCACTTGCTTGACGTCTTGGGTGGAAAAGAAAGGACCCAAGAGTGTTACCTTTATCTGATCACAGTAGGTTCGGAATGGCATTGCCGTCCAAAAAGAAAAAGTTGATTAGGGTTTGGGATTGTATTCTTTTTTGCACATCTATCAAGGTCATTATGATTGTAAAGATGCAACAGAGTCCAAACATAAGCTTGTCTGAAGGTCTGGAAGGTTGGTGTTTATGAGAATGGCTATGTTGCCGCAATTTGATCAATGGGTGGTTTCCATTTTGGTGCCAGGGATCTTGCAGCTTTTGGTGATGCAATTACCGAAGGTGATTTGTATAGGTATGGGGTGGTTGCTTCCTAATGCTCTTGCTAAGTGTTGGTAGTGTTGTATTCATGTGGGTATCCTCAGAAAAAGTTCTATAGGACTGGTCTGTTGTTGCAAGGAATATGTCAAAGAGATAGGCAGGCATAGATTCAAGAGTCTTGCAGTAGTTATATAGAGATTGGATATAAAGGTAAATAAATTAGGTGCTTGCAAATGGACAATGCTGTGCCCTTGGGCTAGGTCCTTTGGTTTTTGTTGTTTTCTTGAAACTGTTGGCTTAAGTGAGATTTGGTTATGTATGTTGGGACAGATGATTTGGCAGAGACAGATAAGATTACACTTGAAGTTGCTAAACTCCTGTAGGAAGACTATTTGGCACAGAATGCTTTTAGCAGGTAGGATGTCAGACTTTCCTGATGTGGATTGCACCTTGTTTTGCTTAATTTTGTTTGTTGAGCAAGAGCAACCTATTATTCCATCAATAAATGCATCACCCATCTGTTGGAGCTTGCATTCTCTAGTTCTGGAATGAATACACTCCCTGAAGAAGTGTAAGTACTTAAGAGAGTACTCCGGGGAATCCAAGCAAGCAAGCTCCTCTGTGTGTGTCTGTGTGCACAACTGAACTGAAAGAAGCTTATGATAAAAGGTGGACCGTCATTTTTGGGTGGTTTTTTTTTGGGGGGTTGGAGTTCAAATGGTGGAGTTTTGTCACTTCTCTTTCCCATTTTTTCCTCTGGATTAAGAGGGTGGTCCTTTGCTTCCTAGATCTGTGGGTTGGGGGAAGGGCCTGGCTGGGGGCCTGCTCTTTTGTGAAAGGAAATTTCATGGTCTTTGGTGTTTGCCTAGGATTGGAGTTTTATGAGATCCTTGCAACCTGTTTGTGAAGAGGATCATGGATCTTGTGAGGGGTTTGTGTAGAAAGATCAAATGAGTCACATCTCTGGTTTGTTTCTGCTGCTGGAGTTGATTTAGCCAGATCGATTGTTTGAAATCTTTATGCAAGATGGCTCGAAGGATCTATAGATCTTGTACTACTTGATACTCTTCCTGGAATCCGTGGTAAGGATTTGTCTATAAATCTCCTCAATTGAAGGTTTTGCACTGGTATTTTGTAATCTCCTTCATGCAGATCAGCTGGCTCTTCTAACTCTGCTTCTGAGACGCAGAATCATTTCCAAAAGTTTGTTGAAGATCTTGCAAATCCACTTTAAGAGAATTTGGTTTCAACATTGAATGGAGGCCACTCACTGGAGTACAAGTTTCTGATATGTGGAAGGACCGGATGGATTGGAGGATTACTAGGAAAGCTGTGTACAGAGCAAGGCATAAACTATGAGTATGGTGCAGGCATGCTGAAGAATAGAGCACAGAAAATATTTTGAAAGAAAACTGATTTTTAAAAATAGTTTTTAGAAAGGCTGCATAAGATCGTATAAAGCAATTCCCCTATTTTGTCAATAATTTTGTATAAACCTTTTGTAAAGTGGTTGTGCAAAAAACGTTTTTGGAGAAGCATGTTAATCATATGCACTCCCCACCATCCTAATCTAAAACCTACCAGCACAAAACACCAAAACACCTCTACTCATAAAAAATGACTCAACAGAGAAATCAATTTAATGCATAACAAATGAGAATGCAACCCAAAAATTGAATGCACACACTGTGTACAGCACTGAAATTGGGCTCTGCAGACTAAACTCAGAAAACAAAGAAAAATAAAGAGACTACTCAAACAATGCCATTAATAGGAAGCTTTGCAACCTAACTTTGCATTTCTACCTACCTATTTGACCTCCTTCCTACTTCACTTACTACCCTCCAAATGAAAGTAAAACCAGTAAAAGGACGAAGGAGCCTGATATCTCAACAGCCCCATAACACTGGTTATCTCAACAGCCCCATAACACTGGTTATGTCCAGTCGCCAGCCAGCTCTTGCTGGGGCCAGACTTGGCTATCGCCTCATCCCAGGCCCCTTATTTTGAGAATGCTTCCAACAGGGCTAACATGTGCTATGAAGCTTGTTTGCCAAAACTCAATCAGGCTCCTGTTTGGTCCTTTATGCCAGGAATTGCAACAGGACACATCATGTGGAACACCAAGCCTAATAGGCTAAATGGAATACTCAGACTGATTCTTTCTGAACTAGACAGAATCCTTCACAACCAGAGACTATATGGTGCACCACTCCAGACATAAGAACTCAGTTGTTTTATTAAGATACAATGAGAAGGCTCAATTAAATAAATTATAGGCAAAGCTAGTCATCAAGAATTTATCCATTGTGGAAATATCACTGTAATGGAAATGGGTCTGCACCATTTGGGAAATAACTAATTGTGGACCAAGAACATTCCACTAATCTCTCCACCTTGGCACTCTCATTCATTGCAATAGAAAAATGATGGTACTGTTTGGAAACCCGTATGCAAACTGTGGGGTGTGAAGCCTTTATAATGCCCTTGTGCACTCAAAATGCAAACATCAAGCATTTTCCTCAACATAGTGTGATTCTGGAAAAACGCTTGTGCTTTGAACTCTGCCAAAGGCATCCACTGCACATCAACATCACAAACACATCACCAAAGACATCATGTGTCAGTGCAGATCCACTACCAAAAGCACATCCCTTTCAACACTCGAGAAAAATGCTCCAGTTGAGAGTTTCCCAATATCAAATACACTTCATCCATACACAGATCTGCAACTTTCAAGTTGGATAGACAAGGGTATGTCATGTACCTGAGCGGCAGCAATTTCGGAGTCTTGCTTGGTAATGGTGGACGACAATGGACGAAGTATACACAAAAAGAATAGATCAGACTTTTCAAATGCCACATGATGCACGTGCCTGTATTCAACATAGCCAACAGCAATAGTTTTTCAGTTGTGATCATACACCAATACACAGATGATGACAGAAAGTCAATCAGATAAACACTTAGAGAAAGGAAAAAGAAGGTTCATTATGTCCACTCACAACCCAAGAAGCTTCTGATGGGGGATAAGACTCAAGCCTTTCCACAACAAACTAGAAAGCAGAAAAAAAGACTTAGGGTGCAGGGTTTAACAGAAATGAGGAAAAGAGAAAACGCACAAACCTGAATCCAACTACCTCCACAAACTCTGCATCAACCTGCATCCTCAAGATCTTATCCCACATCAGAAGCTACTGCTTACTGGATCAAATCTCATCTGCTCAACACAATTGCTCAGTGTACATCGCTTTCAAGACAGACAACTGTTTCAACCACCACATCAGAACAACAGTGTGAACAGGAAACTATCTGGAACCTTCCATATCAGGGAGAAAAAATTGACTTACCCCAGTTTCCTCTTTTACTTCCCGTATTGCACCCACAAAGATGTCCTCTCCCTGCATAGAAATTAGAAAGCCATATTGGGTTATAAGAGGTGGAACATAGCTCACAATCACTACAGGGTCTCTTTTCTCAAATCAAGAGGTCTAAGAGTTCAAATATTTTGATTTTACTTGTAGGATTGGCTACTACAAAGTGTCCAATTCCACAAGGTTTGTTTTCATTGAATTTAGCAAATGCATCAATCACAAATAAAATGGTCTGGCAAAGTCATTATTCTCACTATAAATGGAGGGTTGAGAAAATTGGTGACCTGTAGGGGCCATGTAACAGGGTGAACACTAAAAGACTCCAGAATCACATGAATACAAACTAAGATCTGAAAATGAAGTGACAAGCTCACATACCTGGTTAATAATACCAGTAGGCATTTTCCAAACACCAGTTCCCTTCAAAGGTCCATTTCTCTCTTGTACAGCCAAAACCTGATCCAATGCTGCTACATCAAGCTACCTCACCATGTATACTCTACATACCCATCTTGGGCAGCAGCTAAACCCACCTAAAGGTCTTAATCTGTTACCTCCTACTGTACAGCTCAAAACATTGCATAGACAATATAACATGGAAGGCAAAATATCAAAAAGAAGGTGTGGCATTTCAAGAACCAGGAAATGTGAATTAACATTCAAGGTTGATGAATTAATGACTGATGGCTCACACCTCCTGTTTGTCATTGAGAACAAATGCCCCAATCCCAACTTGGTGTGATGCATTTGCAGGGAGAGTGGAGGGAGTGTCTGGAAGCCACAATGAGAGCATCACATATGTAGGCTCTGCATGGTGGTAGCTGAAACCTGCCTGCACTACATCCACATCCTGATAGCAACTTAAAGGAATTATCTGGTACTACTGTTGAAGCATACAGGAATGACAAAGAGATTATGCTAGACTCTAGAGCTGACTACAGATTCAATATCTGAATACTTAAACTCCTACATAAAAGGGAAGCTACCTCAAGAGAGTTCAACAGATAATTCAATTGATCAACAACAGAACTAGACTGGTTTATAGAAAGGGCACCTCGACCGCAGGGGCTACAAAGTCAACATTCTTAATGGGTAACTTGAGCCAAATCCCCCTGCGCTTCTGTGCAGCAAATGCAAGAACCCAATTTCAGATGAAAAAATCAAATGCGAACTGAAAACATCCCTTTCTTCAGCCACATCCACATTTCACAGATGGAGCCACAGATAAATGCAGCTGCAGATGTTAATAGTTCTACTGCCAGAAAGATGATGTACTCAAAGCAGTCTGAGAAAACATATAAAATCAACAACTTCAACTACACAATTACCGATGATTCACAAGGTTTGTGGAAGATTGCTACATATGATAGTCACAAACACCCACCAAAGCTATTTCCTTCAAGGTACAATTTAGCTGAGCAACAATTTTCCCGTTACAACTTGCATAGCATCAAAAGTGTGTCAAATGTTTTAGGGTGTCAAAAACTGGACAAAATTCCGGCGTAGGGTTTTTATCAAAGTGTGCAGAAAGATGAAAAGGATGAAACAGAATTCATGTGCACAAGTAGTGATTTCAGGACTGGAAATTGCAATTCCCAATTTTCAGGTTAGAGAAAGCCTTACCTCATGTCTCCATTGTTGGAGGGATGCCTTCAAACATCTTTCGAAAGTTGGAACATCCACAGGCAAGCTGCTAGGCTCCACAATAATTCCTTTGTAGCTGTCAACACGTCCTTTCAATATGTTAACATCCAGATCTCCATCAACTGTTGAGCTTCGCCCTTCTTCTTCTTCTGCTTCTGCTTCTTCTTCTTTTTGGATAACTGTAGCTTTGGCAACCTCTTCATCATCCGGGAGCAGAAGATTTGAAGAAAGTCCACTTTCTTTCGCTGACATTCTTGACCTTCTCAAAAGGACTAATAATCAGTTGTTGGCAGAGCAACAAGCTGCATCCGAGAAACAAGTAGCACCGTAGAAACAAAGAAAAGCAACAAAAATAACGAGCTTTTCTTGGTGTGCAACTTACGGCTGTAGAGAGAGAGAGAGAGAGAGAGAGAGAGAGAGAGCAAAGAGGAGCCCAAAGATCGCACGTACAAAACCAAAACAAACGAGTAGAAGAAGGATTCGCAACAATCGGTAAGCACGAACGGAATGAATAGTGCCGAGAATCGATACTGCCCGACAAAGGGCACACGGCGAATGATATTTCAAGGTGGATTGCACGCTACCCACCAGGCTGCTTTCAAGTTTGATGTTTTGCCTCATACAAAAGCGCAGCAACCCACACCGAAGATGCAAGCAGAAACTGGTGAAGGGTGGACGAATTTCAAGCCAGAATCTTCGACCAGACAAGCAATCGATTAGGAAAGGAAATTTCAATCTGTTGAAGAGCTCCTATTTGAGAGATTACAAACAGTTCAGCTCGGGAATTCTTCTCGCCGATTTGTCACGGACCAAAATCTGGAGTACTAGGGTTAGGGTTTCAAACAAGAATAGACGTCAGTGTCATGGAATTGCACGCAATTGGTCAGCCGGAGAAGCTCGATGCTATGCTCAAGAGCGAGCTCTTGAGATGTCGGCATATTAAGTGCTCTTGAGAAGCCGGAAGATTTTCCAGGAAAATGGGATGCAGCGGGTTACGCTGATTTTTGCTGAAGAGACACCTATCAGGAATTGCAGCAGTAGGAGTGGCAGGAGAGGATGATGGGCACCAGAACCATCAAAATCTCTTCAAGGAATCTGTAGGTGGAGGAGGCAATGATGAACTGTTGTTCAACCACTGCATGCAAAGTTTGAGAGACCTTGCAAGTTTCTGCTTTCATGGAGCACAATGAATTGTTGCAAGTGATTCAACCAGACATCTGAAGTTTGAGAGAGATTAGGAGCTTCTGTGTTCTCGGGGCAAGATGAATTGTTTTAAGTGATTCAATCAGGCATCTTAGGTTTGAGAGACATTATAAGCTTCTGTGTTCTTGGAGCAGATGAATTGTTGCAAGTGATTCAACCAGGCATACGAGGTTTGAGAGAACTTCCATGCTTCTGTGTTCTTGGAGCAAGGTGAATTGCTGCAAGTGATTCAACCAGGCATCCAAGGTTTAAGAGACCTTCTGACTTCTGTGTTCTTGGAGCAAGATTCCATAGTGCTTGCTTTCTTTGTTAACAAGCAGGAACCTTGTCTGAGGTGAAGTACCATATAGGTAGACATGAAAACTACCCAAATATCAAAAGGCTTGCTTTAAGCTTCACAATATCTGCAACAATCTTTGGATACTGAAGCAAGACACAATTACTTCACATCATACATTACATGGGAACTCAAAACTGTGCCAAGTTCTAAGGGAGGCAAAATCAGTGGTGATCATTGAGAAAAAGGGACTGATTCCCATGAGCTACTAACAAAGGGGGGAGTTGAATGTTTTTCTACAGGCCAGCAGCATTTTGCTGCCACAAATTGATGATGTCAGTAGCCTGATTGAGCAGGATGATTGTGCGCTTGCGAGATATCCAACCCTTGCTGTCAAGCTTCGCTTTCAACTGTTCCCAAGCATCCTTCCGTGGCCAGAAATAGTATGGACTTAGGGGGATCGTACCATGGCCTGGCACCACCTGATCAAGTGCAATGCCAATGTTCTTCTCTAGCCACAAGAATCGTAGCAACACCCTCTGCTTCTTTGGAGCTGTTACTATTACTTTTTTCTGCATTAGAGAGCATCAGATGGGAGTTAGAATTGCTCTTGCAGCTGCTGAGACCCATCTGCATTCCTTTCTGGTAAACAAAATGCATCTGCTGACACTGTAAACAAACATGCATCAGTTGCAAATAATATTAGATTTTCCATTATTATGATTTGTGTGGCTAGGTTGCCTTCCAAGAGCAGAGCTCCACTGTCAATATTGTGTCATTCACCTCACATCTCTTACTGCCTCCATAAAGCTTGAACTAAAGATTTTCAAGCTCCTCCATCAAACAAAAAATCTACCAGGTGCAGAGTTTCTTAACTTAATCTGATATTCTTCAGGTGAATCATTTTCCAAAGAAAAATGCCAAAAAATGCACTTCATGACTATGAACAGCTCTTCTTTTCTACGGCTGAAATTTTGCAGTCAACGATTTCAAACTTCAGCTGCGTTCAATCGTTTTGGTTCACTATTTTAACACAGAAGTCAATCAGACTACTTACCTTCTTGGAACCAGAACCAGCAGGCCTGGAAAGCTCCGGGTCATCGGCGCCCTCTGCTGCGGACGCGTGAACTGAGAGCCTCTGCATCCGGTTCTGCAGAAGCTCCACGCCGTCGTCTCGCCTCCTGCAAACCCTAAGCGGTACTCTAGAGACGGCACCGCCTCTGAATGCAACGCTTCGGCTGGATGCTGCAAGACCACTTGACGCCGACACCGAAGGACTCCAAGAGACGGCCATCCCGGATGTGGCAACAGCTGTTGTACACGCGAGAGACGCCATCGCTGCGAAGATATCCAAAACACAAACAAACTGCGGTTCTTTGAGATTGCGTTGGAAATGCGCGCAAGACGGGGCCACGTTGAGATCCTTATCCACGTCTTAGCGTTTGAGAACCTCATTTGAGATGTTGTTCCACCCGACGCTTCTGGGAAACCTTGCGTGAATTGAGATCTTTAACGACGTCTATTGATTTCGGGACCTGTTTTGATCCATTTGTTCCACGTACTGAAATTTGGGTACCTCAATTGAAGTCTTCATCCATGTGTCATGTAGCTGGGGAAGTCTTTCGGAGTCCTATATCAAGTCTCACACTCATTGGAAGCATTGGGCATCAAATGGCTTGAAGCTTTCATCCACATGAAGTTTTGGGTGCATTTCAAAGTCATGTTAAAAGATCAATTTTGCATATACACCAGAGTCCTGCAATGGGTACCCATACCCATGGGTACCCAATACCCACCCATACCCATGGGTACATGGGTGGGTAATGGGTATGGGCTTGGACGCATGGGTGGGTAATGGGTGGGTACGAGGGACCCGGGCTTTACAACGATTGAGTTAGCATATTATAGGGCGACTTGTCGTATAGTAGTCAGTAGTGATGGCTCTCGGATTGCGCCACGTTAATAGCTATTAATAGCTCATCAACACAGTGTTGTGCTATGGTGATGAGTTATTAATAACCTGGCGCAATCCGAGCTGGCATTAGCCTGGAAGGTCCACTGGTCCAGGAATCGGGATTCGAGTGGGAGTGTGGATTCTGGAAGAGCGGCTACAAGCTGATGTCGGCCATGACGTTGGCTCAGCAAATTGAACATGACTTGAAGAGCAATGGGGGGGAGTACGTGATTCACAACAACAGGCCAGGCAAAAAGTCGGGTGTTTGGGAAGCGTTCGGCATCGTCTACGATCGCAACAACGTAAAGCTAGATTATGCTATTTGCAAGTCCTGCAACAAAGTTTATACCTTCAAAACCAATACCAGCACGGCTACAATCTCAAAGCACAAATCTCCTGTTCCCGCCTCCGAGGTAGCCGCCGCGAAGGTGTTTTTTAAGAAGCACATCGTCACAAAGCAAGAAAAGGAGACGATGATGGCAACGGCGGCCGACTACTGCGCGACCGACATGCGCCCGTTCGAATCTCTAAGCGAGTTGGGCCTCAAGGCACTCATCCAAACGGCGCTTGACATCGGATCGAGCAGCACTGGCCGAATCACAATCGACGAGCTGCTCACCAACCCAACGACTGTCAGCCGTAACGTCGATTCACGTGCTCGGAATGGCCGCGAGAAGCTCACCCTCGTTCTCAAGAAACACTTCGACTCAGGCTTGAACGTGGCATGTACTCTCGACTTGTGGATGGACGCGGTCAAAAAAAACTCGTACATGTCCATCACCATTCATTACATCAATGCAATGTTCAATCTATATGCCCGCACGTTGCACGTAAAGCCTGTTGAGGAAGCCAGCCACACAGCGGAAATGGTCTTGGAGGAGTTCAGTAAAGGTCTAACCGTGTTCAAGGTAATGGCGGACATGTACCAGCAGATCATCGTGGTCTCGGATAGCGGTTCGAACTACTATGGCGCTAATGGCATCCCATCGGCTTTCTACTGGCTTACCTGCCTCGATCACAAGTTGGCGATCGTGCTGACGACTGTCGTGAACAAGACAATGGAGAATGGCGTCAGGAGCAAACCGTTCTACCGGTACAAGGACGTCCAGCACATGCTACTGTTGTTCATGTTGATCGACGCGTGCAAGAAGTTGGTCGAATACTGCAAGTGCGCAAACCTGCAAAGCCAGCTCAACAAGATGCTCAAGCAAGAGAACGCAACTTGATGGAACTCGATTCTCCGCTGCCTTCTAAGCATTGAGGAAATGTACGACAAGCTCGTGTCGCTCCTGCAAATGAAGGACAAGCTGAACAAGCTCAATGACATTTCGCGGGCGCTCCTCAAGGAACTGATCGCTTTCCTTGCCCCCTTCCAACAAGCGACGCCGGCGCTCGAGAAATTCAAGCATCCGACTCTTCACAGGGTCGTGTGGTGGCGCCATGTGATCCTGGGTCACCTTCGGCTGGTCCTGAGCGATGTGGTGGACGAGGATGGCAACGGGACGACGGCCAAAGACTCCGACTCGATCAAGGCAATCAAGGGCATCATGTTGTTGCTCTTGTACAGCAAGTTCGTCCTTGATGATATCCACGTCATGGCGTCATTGCTAGATCCGATCATGAAGTCCCGTCTTGTCCGCCTTGGTGTTAAGCACAACCAGATCGAACAGGCCAAGGATAAGTTCAAGGATGCAATGATCAAGTACGCGCCCTTGGACGACGAAGAAGAAGATGTTCTGCCTGCTCGATCACCAGTCAAGAAGAAGGCGCGCTCGTCGGTTTTGATGTACGATCAGATGCTCGATGACGACGATGAGGAAAACAACATCCCTCCTGCTGAAGGTCACGACGCCGTCGCCGCCGCCCTCAACGTAAGAGTCGACAACGAGTACGAAGTGTACATGAAGCACAAGGTCATCGATGGAGAGATGAGGCAGTGCACTGATGGTGACGCTAGCGGTGAATTCCACGTTCTGTCGTGGTGGAGGCACAAGGGCAAGGACTTGTTCTCGATACTAACGCGAGTTGTGCGATCCACCCTATGCATCTCGACATCCAGCGCCATGTCCGATATTAACTTCTCGAACGCCGGCAACACCCTGACCAAGAAGCGCAATCGACTAAAGCCTCGAACGATAAACTTCATGTTCCTTCACTCTAATCGTAACATTTGTATGTAATTGTTTACAATAAATCATTGGCACGTCCCTCCTTTTAAAAACACTTCAAAGTATTCTTAAGTAGCTTTATTTTGGTGATGGACTGATGGGTATGAGTTGGGTGGGTAATGGGTATGGACAAGGTGCCATGGGTGGGTAATGGGTGGTGTCGCAACCCTAACTTTGGGCTTGCGACCAAGGCAAAAGGGGTTACAAGGGTGCGGGCCAAGAAAAGGCCCGAGAGTCACATCACACACTCCTGGGAGTGTTAGAAAGTGTGAGGAGTATGAGGGAGTGAACCCTCACACTCCCAAGGCAACTCCCACTTTGGGAGATGGAGTCCCAGTGGACTCCCAAAACTTCAGAGAGCAATTGCAAGGGTCAAAACTCAATGGATTGTGGCGTTCTTTATATCATTGAAAAGCTCTTGAAACGTAGATGTCTAAAATGGGCTTGCATTGCTCATTCAAACATCTGAAGCACAAGTTATGGCCAAAAAAAGGGCCGGGAATCAAACTGCCAATTTGACTCCCGACCACAAAAAAGTCGGGAATCGACCCGATTTACTTAGCTGTAGGGGGCGTGCCACATATCGTTGGAAAGCTCTCAACAAGATATATAACTTTGCTTGAGACTGCACCTCAATCGGAGGTCTACTCGCAAAGTTATGGGGCTCCAAAGTCGCGGGAGTCCTAGTTGGCAGGATTTCAAGACTCTCACTTGGGAGTCCCGGGAAAAATAGTCATTTGGATGTAGCCTCCGTGAAGAGCTGCAAAGTATACTATAAGGGGGAAGGTGGTGGCTTCCCCCAAGTCTAGGCCATGGTGAGTCTTTTGTGTCTGTGTTGCCCGTGGCTCGTCCTAGCACCAAGGGTGTTCCAACTATGCACTAACCACTTTGTGTGGGTTGTGTGTAGGCCCGTGTGAGTGAGTGAAGCTTGTCAACTCTTCCTAGTCCCATCCCGGAGCTCCAACACGCCCTTCTACCCCTCAAAGTGTTGTGAGCTAGGGAGCGTGCTCTGACTCCTCTTTCTTCTGCTGCTTTCTACTTGGGCTCACATTTGAGTCCTTTAAGGAGTTGGGAGTGTGTCACGTGGGTATAATTGACCCACGCATAGCTGTGGGTCGGGTATGGGTACAATTATCAAACCCAATGCAGGATTCTGATATACACACAAATTACTTCCATTATGCCAATGGGACATCAAACTATTGCAAGTAGAAATATTGAACATGAAATATCTTGAAATTATTATAGAAATATTTTTGTGCTCACCAAGTTAAAATTGAGGTTGTGCTACAGTGTTTTGCAAAGCAAAATTTTAGAACTGTGCTTCAATTTACAAACTATGTTTTATCAAGGATAGTCACGTACACCTCCATCAAAATGCACCATACCACCATCGTCCCTTTCAATTCAAGTGCCAATGTCCATGTTATTGTGTCAGGGTACGCTTGTCTTGTGAATGTCACATTATCATCTACATTGAAAGGTAAGTTAGATCTTTTGGAGTGTTTTTTATTAAAAAGGTATTTTAGGTCAAATGGAAATCCATGCAAATTCTTTAATGTCCAAGAGAAAGTGCTAGACATGGCATTTATTTTCTTTCAATAAAGGGTAATGGTGGGAACCTTTTGCACTTTAAACATATCCTTTAAGAACACCAATGGTGACTAAAGTGGACATCATTATATCTATGAAATTGTAATGAAATATCTACAACAATAATTTGAAAGTAATATGATGATGAATTAGTCATAACCTTATAAAAGTCATTCACAAAATGCGGGGTCATTACCTTCATCATGAATAGTAGCGACAATGACTCCATCAATTCCAAATTGTGCATACAAAATCCAAAAAAATGTTATAGGCACAAAAACTATAAAAACAAATGATGGAAAGATAGGTTTAACTTTAAATTCAAAATATAAAACAAAGGAACTAGGATAAGAACATAAACATTCAAGTCAAAAACATGAAGTGTGCATATCAAAATACAAATAAATTTTTATTGATATGAAATAAGGAATTGTGAACACAAAAAGAATATAATAAAACTATGGTGTAAAATCGTACTTCAGACTAATATTAAAAGTAATGAGGGCTCCAACCTTCATTTTACCCCTTTGGGGACCTAGCTCAAAAAAAATTTCATAAAGGTTCTATGTGCCCATCAATTAAAAAAATCTTTTAAAAGGAAGTTGGTAACGATGCCAACAAATTGGAAAGCCATAAAAGTTGTTATGCTTTTAAAATATCATATAGTGGACAAGGAAGAAATTAGGGCTAAACTAGACTAGATCAAGCAAGAACCCAAACAAAGGGTTCAAGCTTATCATGACAAAATGGATAAACTATTCACAAGGGGAAGTTAGAGGATGCAAAACAAAGGAGGTTTCTGTCCAGGCTCCACCTTGAAATAAGAAATTTTTTTGTGATGCAAGATTATGCAAATATGGATGCATTGTTTATTATAGTGTTGGAAATCGAGAATTTTGGTTGAATTAGGAGAAACCCCATTTGAGTTATTGAAAGATGAACAAGAAGGAACGGTAGTAAATGCTATTTTTGAAAAACAAGTCAATGCTTTGAATGAGTCACTTATCAAGTTTTTCAAGCAAGGAATTACGCTAGGTCATGGAGTAAGGTCTTATGGTGTCATGACTACTTTTATATGCCATATATGTGGTTTTGGTGATCATGTGGCTTCTATCTATCCAATAATTGGGGACCTAAAACCTAAATGTGGTAAATGTGGTCTCCCACATAGGACAAAGAATTGTGGTTTGCAATGTGGTTACTACAACAACATGGGCCATACAAAGGAATGGTGTGGAAAAAATGGACGAAACCCAAACCAAATTATGTTGCAAATAATTACTTGGAACTACTTATTGATGATAAAACAACTACACTAGAATAGTTGAATCAACTTTGTTAAACAAAACATGATTTTTTTTCTAGCACTATGATACCCAAAAGAAGAATGCCAATAGAAATGTAAGCACTTCAAGTGGAAGAAGCAAAGGACGGAACCATGAATGTAGAGACTATTGGTGCAGTAAAGGACGGATCACAAAATTTTAACCCATGTCATTAAAGGTAAAATCTCATTGTCTCCAATGGAGACAATCTTATCAATTTTGAATGAATAGGAATATTTGGAAAGTCTAGTGAAGCTTGCCATAAATAAAAGGGATGAAAATGTGAAAACAACTAATTTGATGAAACAAAAAGAAACACTAGCAATAAGACACATTTGCATTAACAAAAGTCATTGTAGCAACACCCTACACCTTTTGGCACAAGTGGGTAACAATCTCATGGAAGGATTGGTTGACATAGGTGCATTTATGTTAAAAGTCAACAAGGGTTGTTCGGGAGCTAGGCATAATGCATTTAGTCATAGGGTTTAAATCATACAAGACAATTTATGATATTGTTACATAGGAACTTGGAAAGATTAATGAGATTGTTGTGAAGGTTGGAGAAATTTAATGTCCTATGGCATTCATGGTTGTAGACACTAATAGTTATGACCTACTATTAAGATTGGACTTCCTAATTAAAATTAGGGAAATTGTGGATGTGGAAAAAAAAACTACCCAATTAAGCAAGGACTAGGGAATAATATACAAGTCATGACATTAAATATGGTTAATATGCTACAGGTTGTGAGGAAGCATGTATGGCTTGATGTTGAAACAATGGAAAATTTTGAGGAGTTTATTTAAACAACCATCTTTGGCGGTATGCAATTGACGTTGGAGGATGAGGAGATTGAGGACCAAAACAGTGTGGAAGGGAATCATGATACCTCTAAGGATGAAGAGACCATGTTAGACAATGCATCTCAGATTTAGGGATCTAAATTGTTTGACTATATGGATCTTAATGTTGGGGAAAAAATGTAGGATGATGGGATGGATTGTTTTGTCATGCAGGAGGGTCCAAAACAAATGATCAATTTGCTATTGGAAGAATAAACTAACAACCTTGTTTTTGGATAAGTGTTTGATTTAAATGACTTCGAAGACTATTTAAAATGCATTGATGAAGAAGAGCAAAGAAGGAATGAGATATTTTTCAATGAATGGGTGAAGGAAAATTATTTAATTGTTTTCTAGTTGGATTTAAGATAGAACAAATAAGGAGAAAAAATTGCTCCCACAACTAATATTTTAGATGAAAAGAATGGTAGATTGGAAGAAATTAGGTCAAAAGTCATGACAATTGACCCAAACCTTGAGCAAGAGAAGATTTAATAGTTATGGTAGGTGTTAAACCAATTTCAAGATGTGTTTGCTTGGAACAAGGGCAAATTTGGATGTTGTAATATAGGAGAAAAATATGAAAACATCGGAGACTTTTTTCCTTGTCGTATTACCCCAAGTCAATTTGTCTTTTTGGGAAGATGTGGAAGTCAAACATCATATTAATGTTTTGGTGTTGCTAGAAAAGACGAAGCCAATCATGTTAGAATATGCTTATGGGGTGACATTTCCTATGAAGAAGGATGGTAGCCACATGTTTGCATGTGGTGATTACTATCCACTGAATCAACAAACTCAAAGAAATGTTTTTCCAATAGTTCTTGTAGATCATGTTCTAATTCAGTTGGGAAGGTCCTAATGGTTTTCAGTGTTTGATTTGTAATTCAAATTTTGGCAAATCAAAACGTCACATGAGGATGTAAGAAAGACCACATTGATCACCAAATTTGGTCTGTTTGACGGAATGTTATGCCTTTTGGTATGAAAAATGCCACAAATACCTTTTCAAAAACCATGATTAAAGTTTTTGGAAACTACATGGATAAGTTCTTGAAAGTTTTTGTTGATGATCTCAATATACACAACATGCCATGAGAAAACAACTTGAATCATTTCTGATTTATATCGCTGAAATTGAAGGTAGTGACCCTAAAACTCAACCTTAGCAAATGTGAATTTGCTAAAACTAGTATTTAATTTCTAGGTCATGTGGTGAACAAAGATGGAACATAACTTGATCAACGAAAGATCAAAGCAATTATTGTATTTCCTATACCTATCATTGTTACCAACATAATAATCTTTTTCCGTCTCAATGGATACTATCGGAATTATGTCAAGGGATATTCCCATATTGCTACACCTTTGTTTGAGCTTAAAAAAGGACACAATGTTTGTTTGGATGCCCATTGATGTCAAGATGCATTTAACATGTTGAAGGATGCATTGGTTAAGGCGTTTATTTAGCCCAAACTTCACCAAATCGTTTATGTTTGATGTAAATTGGTCAAGTTGGGGAGTGGGTGTTATTTTATCACAGAAGGAAGGCATAATTGAAATAGCAATGGTGTATGCAAGCAGGGGGTTGTCCCCAATACGATGTAAATTTCACCCAATGGAGGATGAATGCTATGTTTTAATATGGGGAATTAAGCACTTCCAATAATATCTACACCACAACCACTTTAGGTTAAGAACAAATCACAAACCCCTGGAGTGGTTGGCCACAATGTCTAATGCATATGGTAGAAGAGGAAGATGGATCAATATGTTATAGAATTTTAGCTTGAAGATCATACATTGTGTTGGATCCAAACACACAAATGTTCATGCTTTGAGTAGAAACCCAATGGGACAAGCTAATGAGGATGAAGATTTTCAAAAAGACATACATGAATGTAAGTGGTTACAACAAGATTTTAGGACAGAAAAAACCTACTAGACAAGTAGAAGAAGCTTGAAAATGGGATTAATTTTATAGTAGATGGATGGTAAGCAGGTGTTCAACCAACTTTTCATGGTTGATACTATGGATGATGAGAATGTGGAACAAGATCAGTTGGAAAACAATGAAATAAAAGGAGATCAACCAGAAGAAGTGGAAGTTAAAACTCAAAACAAGATTTTATCTAAACAAAGGAAACATCTCTAAGATACACAAATGCATTTGCAAATGATTAAAGAAACACAAGCCATGGTTGATGAAAAGGACATCCATGAGGACTCTTTCATTGATGAGAAAGATTATGAATGGACTCAATCCAAACACATGAATATTTGGAATGATGAACAAACAATGGAGTGTTGAATGGTGGACATATTCCTACAAATTGGAATTTAGGTGAAAGTAACATGATTAAAAAAAAAGGTTTGTACTACCATTAGCATCATGATCGATTGATGTTCAAATCTTTATAATTTTTACCATGCCAAAAAAATGCAATTAAATTATCTCAAATTTGCGTTTTGAAATTGGTCATTTCAAAGAAGGACGCATTGTGGCAGAAGTGAACAAAAAGAATTTTTGGCACAATAGGACGGAGGATGTGAAAACTATGGTATGTGCATGTAAACAATGTCAGCTAATTAAGAGGATGGCAACATTAAGTCAAATGATGAAGATCTTAAAAACATACCAATATGTAATCAATTTTATAAAATTGCTTTGGACATAGTTGGTCCATTACCTAAAATTAACAATGGTAATTGGTACATATAATTGATTATCATCGATCACTACTCAAAATGGGTTGAAGCGAATGTAGTTGTTGACCATGAAGCAAAGATTGATGTGAAATTCCTTGATTTACGAGGTCATTTGTAGATTTCGAGTTCCAAAACATGTTTTAATTAATAATGGAGGAGAGTGGGTTGTTGATTTTGACTAATTATGCAAGAACTATGGAATTATTCATCTATACACTATGCCTCAATGGCCCAAATGTAATGCCACCATGGTAGAAAGATTGGTTAAGATTTTGAAACATGGACTAATTGTTCTATCTGCAATTTCAAAACATATTCATACACTAGTAGAAATCAACCAAAATGTAACCATTCCATTTACGACTACGTGTGACTTATAGTCGTTTACGACTATATTTGGGAATATTTACAACTACAAGACTAACATTCAACTATTTTGGTCATTTTCACAACTATGATGCAACTATTAGAAAATTTCATCCTATTTGTTGCATCAATTTTACATTTATTTTCATCCATTAATAGGTTGATATGTCCCATTAGTCACAATAGTCACCAAATTAGTTGCATCTTAAAGGTATTTTACAATGACATAGGGGTGTATTTTAATGTATGTACTAAAATCTTATATATATAATATGCATACATATGTATATTGTTCATATAATGAATCTCAAAATTAATATTTGAACTTTGAATTTTTTTTATTCAGATCTAAAAATTGATATATTTAAATTATAAAAATTATTATTTTAATTTTAAAAAAATATTAAAATTTGAAACTTGATATTTGAATCTGAAAATTGTTATTTCAATTGTTTAAAACATTATTTGAAATTGAAAATTTTGATTTGAATATGATATTTTCAATTTCAATTCAAAAAGACTTATTTGATCTAAAAATTGATTTTGAATTTCAAATTAATATTTTTGAATCCAAAAATTAGTATTTCAATTCAGAAAATTATTAATTGATCATAAAAATGGACATTTTAATTTTGAATATTTTTATGTGAATATGAAAATTTATATTTCAGCTCTGAATTTTTTTCATTTTTCATTGAAATAATCATTTGATTCAAACCTGAAATTTAAATTCTGAATTATTATTTTGGATTTTCAAAATTAATAATTCAAGTCTGAAAATTAATAATTGAGTTTAAAAATGAACATTTCAATTTTGAATATCGTTAATTGAATATGAAAATTAACATTTCAATTCTGAAAATTGTAATTTAAATTCAAAAAACTTATTGATCTAAAAACTGATTTTTGAATTATAAATTGTTATTTCCGAATCTAAAAATTATTATTTCAATTTAAAAAACTTTATTGAGTGTAAAAATTGGCAACTTGATTTTAAATATTTTTATTTAAAATTGAAAATTGAAATTTGAATTCTGAAGTTTAAAATTTGAATTCCAAATTATTATTTTGGATTCTCAAAATTAAGATTTCAATTCAGAAAATTATTAATTGAATCTTAAAATGGAAATTTTAATTTTGAATATTATTATATTTGAATCTGAAAATTAGCATTTCAATTCTGAATTTTTTAATTTAACTTCAAAAAGCTTATTTGGTCTAAAAATTGATATTTGAATTCTGAATTACTATTTTGGAATCTTAATTTCATATTTTAATTCAAAAAATAATTTAATTGAGTTTCAAGGGTTTTTTCTACTAGTGTTATCCATAATAAATCAATTTATAAATAATTATAAATGATTACATTTATTAAATCTAAGTGACACTAAATAATTATTGTTATAACCAAGATTTGTATATCATATAATTTATATTCTTATATTAGAATAAATAAATAAATAAAATTAATGTGACATTACTTTAAAATCATTGTAATTACTTCAGATAAGAATTAATTAGTATGTGCATAATTATTTTCTAATTGAACATAATTATTCACACTCTTTAATTTAGAACTTCAAACTTGAATTAAAAATTTGGAAAAATTATAGTGTAGTTAAAATAATTATTTTACTAATTTTAATTTCATGAATTATTATATAGTAAGAGTGTCTTAAAAAATTCTGTGATTAATCATCTATGATAAATATTTTATAGTAATTTTACAGTAATTATAAAAATTAATGTTATGTTTAACAAATTATTGTATTTATAGTTAATAATTACGAAGAGAAAAAAATTACTTGACCTATGATAATTTTTACAACAATAAATGTTATTATACAGTAAGTAATGTAATTAATTGAATAATTTTTATAAAAAAACTCATGTAATAATTTACTTTTTAATAAAAATTATTAATTCATTATTTATAATTTTAAAACAAATATTTAAAATATTTAATTTTAAATTATAGTCATTAAATTAGTTTCACATTAATTATATTATATATAATTCGATCAGATTCTAAAAAATAATAACATATTTTTAAATATTTTATTATTTATGAGTTATGTGTATTAATAACTTGTGAGTAACTAGATAGCTAGTTTGTTAAATATTAAGAAGGTATTACTTATTTAAATGATTGATATTGAATATTGAATATTTGTAATGTATAGTTTATAATTTAAATATATGTAAAATTTATCATTATTAATTAAATGGTTATCTAATTATTTAGTACTTGAATTGTTTTAAAATCTAAAAATTAAGAAAGTAAGGCATGCAAAAAGTTTTGGAATTACAACTTAGTTTGTAAGGAAGTTGCAACTTCAAAACTTATCCCATATTGTTTGTTCTTCATTCCTATTTTGAACACTATATAAACAAGGGGGGTGTGTCTATCCAATTTCACATTAAAGAAATTTGTGCACATGGGATGAGCTAATCAAAAGGCTTAACCCAAAACAAAAAAACAAATAATGCACAATTCTAAAGTACTCACCTCCCCAACCTACTTATCTATCTAACTAGGTAGGTACCTAATTTGACCTACCCATCTAAGTCGGCCTATGTACCTACCTACATAAGTACCTACCTATATGAGTAGGTATTTAACCTAAGAAGGTAGAACCTACCTACTTGTTTGTTTACCTAAGTAGGTAGGTAGGTAGGTAAAGATTATAAGCACCTATTTATGTACCTACTTAGGTACCTACCAACTTAATATTAATATATATATTTTTAATGCCATGTGGCATATTTACATTGGGGCACGTGTCATAATATAAGATCATCCAAGTATTTGAATTGAACGTTTTAGATTATTTCAAAATAATAATAATAATAATAATCGTATATTATGACACGTGGCAACACATGATTTGCCTTCAATTGTCACCAAAATAGTTGCAGTTTAGTCGCATGTGACAATACATATACAGTGGAGTCAAAAAATGAAATGCATTTGTTGATTTTTTCTTTCATACAATACCCTTTGTCATTTGTGACTAGTTTATCAGATGCGACTTGTTTTAAGCGATTAAAAGGATTTTAGTTGCAAAATGTTTCTTGCAATTAAAATTTAATCACAAAGAGTAGTCGAAAATACATGTTTTTCTTCTAGTGATAATTAAGATGATCACTTGTCAATAATTTTATTTGGTTATAAATGTGGTATTCAAACAAACACAAGATTCTCACTGAACATGATTCTTATTAGAAGATCACCAAGATTGAAGGCTAACAATTTTCTAACCTCATTAATGAATACATTTGATGAAAATGATGACCCTGCAATATTGGCAAAGTAGATGATTGAAAAAATGTAGTTGATTGCAAAAATGTATGGATAGATTTTTGACAATGTAAATTAAACACAAGTGAAATAGAAAAGGGTGTATGCCTTGTTGGTTTTGAGGAAAACAAATGTTTGTTGGTTTTGAGGAGGGAAAACTTATGTCAAGATAAAGAAACTAGGAAAAAAGAAGTCATTAACCTCCAGTTGGGAAGGTTCATTCTTATTTATGAAAATGAGTTCCTGGAATAAGATGAAGGAGGTAGAATTTGTGTCATCAAAGGGAAGGATGAAAAACTCTGGGATAGACCTATAAGAGATCTACATATCTACCATGCTGCACCTTGAAAGGTGAAGGCTAAAGGACTCAACCAAATGAATTTGGGAATGGTTACATATGTAATCCATAATTGGTTATGGATTTTAAGGTTGTTGTGTGAAAAAGGGATTGATGTCCTTTTCAAGGTGCTAGAAAATAGAATCATAATATGTCATTTGTGCTACATTAAATACGAAGCTAATTTGTGGAATTCTTGATCATGATGTTGCAAATTATTAAGGAGCACAAGTTTGGGGATTGGCTTTGTTGTTTTGTTGTTTGTTTGTGTGTGTGGTTGTAATGTTTTGTGGATGATGGAATCAAAGGTGCCCTGGATCAAGATAAAAAAAAGTTCTTATATTAATTTTTTTTTTCCTTATAACTATTTTTGGGTTTTTTCTGGAGATGGAATTTATGTGGGTTGAAATAATTTCAGCAGCCATGGTGTGGGAAGAATGCTTGTTACATGGAACTTGATTTTCTTAATGTTAAAGCCCAAGAATTTTTTCGTTGTGTTTAGTTTCAGTAGGAGGGAATTAGGTTCAAAAATTAGATTAGATGTGAAAATTGGGAAAATGATGAAGGCTTCTAGAGGTTTCAAGACCGGTCAAGTGGCTGAACAAGTTATGGGGTAAATGTTGTCGTGAGATTGTGTTAGTAGGTCTTGTTACGTTGATTTGGGGAAGAGTACTTTCAGTTTTGGGAATTCTGAAATTGTGAATTAGTCTATGGGAATCTAAAACATTATGGGTAATTCTATTGGGATTCAAAATAATTTTTTATTTTGCCAAATCCTTGAATTGACACTTGTTAAAACATATGTTTACAAGCAACTATGGGAGTGGTGCTCATAAGAATTGGGGATCTAGATCTTGAAGCCTACTATGTTGTTGAACCTCTATTGTTAGTAATTTCTTTTAAGAGTATATGTGGAATGTGTGTTTAATCTATTATCTATGGGAATTGGAAGTTTTGTGGACTAGGGAAAGACTTGCTATCTTGAAAGACTTGCTAAAGAGAGAGAAATCAGAACAATTTGATTCCCAATGACCTATAGAATAAATTATGTTGTTTGGAGATGTAGTTAATAGAAATGTAGTGTGTAACACTACTGAGAATTACAGAAATTTATTGTCACTTGATGCAACTAATGTGTGTAGACAAAACATGAATTATATGAGCTTTTTTTTATGTTACATTTGTTTAAAGCGTCATTTTTGTTTATTTGAAATCCACCCTTGTAATTAGTGCTCTAAAACCCAATCCTTATGAAGCTTTTTGCGTTCGTTACATAATTCAAATAAAACAAAAATTCATAGATTTGGGGCTTGAAAAAGTTGTAGAGGATTTGTAAGTTAACCCATCCCTTCATTTTTTCATTTTTCTTTTGAAAAATGTTATTTTTGTGTCAAATTTAACTTACATTGTTCTCTTTTGTGGCTATGGGTAGACTACAAAAATTTCACATTTTTTTTGTTTTTTTTAATAGAAAATGACAACCATTAATCAAACTTTGGTGGAAATCAAATCCATAATTAAGAAATGTTTGTAAGAAGGCCCATGCATGTGTAATGTTTGTATAACAAGTAATCCAAACCTACACACCAATATAGTTGAAGTTGGACATGATGTGGGGTCAAAGTGTTCAAAAAACATAAGTAGCACATCATTGCCATTTGGGTTGCATGATGAAAGGTAGGCATGAAGCTACCATCAAAGATTGGAAGGTGATTTAACAATGACGAACTCCAAGACGTTGTTGAAATTTCTCATGGAAATTCAACAAATAAACATCAAACTTTGAAAAGACCTTTGTCAATAAGAACTTCAAGTTGTGCAAAGGTAAACAACCTACCCCAAACATTCTCTCACAAACTAGAATACAATCTTTCATGTAGCTCATTTAAAAAAAATATTCATGGGTCATTTGTTGGCGTTGATCCCTTGGCTTTTGCCTTTAAGGGCAAAATGATTGTTGTTGCACCAATGTTTTTTTAGTGATATGAAATGGAATTACATTTTTAAAAACATTTTTTTAACCTACTTAATTGAGCTATTCAACTTACCTTAAGTTATACAAGGTACCTACAAGTTGCTTAAGATAATTATGGCCTACTTAAGGGCTATTTAGTCGCCTAAAGGCTACCCAAGCTACCTAAGGGTAATGTAAGGGCTACTTATATAAAGGATGCCTAGGGTACGTAAAGGTTGCTCATGTTACCAAGGGGTTACCTAGAGCCCCACCTAGGGGTTGCTTGGGCTATTTTCACGGTTATTTAAATATTGTTTGGGCCATTCATGATGCTTAGGGGTTGCCTAATTTGATTAGTATATTTAGCGGCCTACTTAAGGGTTACCTACATTATTTAGGTTATGTAGGTGCTACCTAGATTAATTAAGCTACCTAGGGGTTGTTTAGGCCAATTAAAGTTTCATGGGCCTACTTAAGGGTTGTCTAGCCAAGGGACTAATTAAATTAACTAGGGTACCTAAAGGGTTACCTAGGTTACCTAAGGTAGTTGGGTGGTTGCAAGATATAATGGTTTTTTTTTTGGATGCAACATTCTCAAAAGTTCACATTTTAATATTAAAATGGACAAAAGCTTTCAAAAGTCCATGAACTAAGTGTGAATTATGTGGTGATTAATGAATTAATTTTTTTTAGATGAACAAGATCTCAAGTAAACAACTTTTTAACACACATGTTAAGGGAAAAAAAACCTAACAACAATTAATTGGGATAAGAACTTTTGAAAATAAGGTTCAAATTTAGTCATTCAAAAGCTCATAACTATTTATTGATGAAGGTTTTTGTAATTTTTTCTGAAATTCATGTTTCTTTCTAATAAATATCACGTATTGAATCCTTATAAGACATCTTGAAATGAAATGATATTGAAAAACAAATGTGAATCTTCATGTAAATTCAATATCATAATTCATGATTCCGTTTCAAAAGTCCATTGAATTTCATAATTATGTACATATCTTTATTCAAGCTAGCAATCTCAATCCATAAAAATATTTAACACATTGATGATTTTATCATATGTTTGTGACATTTGAATAAAGATTACTAAAAAAAACAACATCCACCACGGCTTGAACATTTTTTTTTGACTATCACTAAGGCCTGTTTTACACTAGGAGTCAAGGCCAATGTTCAACCCAAATCCAGCATTCCTATTGGTGCAAAAGTTTGAAATCAGCCCCAAGGGCTTTACACTAGGAGTCAAGTCTGAAATAGGAAAAAAAAAAACTTTTCACTCTGTCCCAAATACTAATAAATGCTGAACTTTATGGCCTTGTATTGGCCCCCAAGGCTGAAAAAAAAGGATACCATCAAATTTGGGAGGCCAATTTTGCAAACCTTGGGGGCCAATGTTCCGGCATTTATTAATATCCTGACATCAATGTTCTAGCATTTATTAGTAACGTGGGGCCAATTTGCAACCCCAAAAAAATGCTCAGTGTTGGCCCCAAGTTTTTTTGGGGCCCTGACTCCTAGTGTAAAAGCGGGCCTAAGTTTTAGTTATGTAAGACAACTTAGTCAGGTTTGGTACTAGCAAATGGATTAAAAAAACTCTGAACCTTAAACCCTAAACCCTCATGGCTAAAGTGATGGTAAGCTACACTAGCCGAATGTACCTTAAATCATAAAAAATGAATAAAAACCCTAGCCCTTTAAGTAGCTACCATTAATTCATACATACCCAAAGGGCAAGCTTTTATTGAACTTTTATGAATTCAATGGGTGGTACCCAAAAGCCTTCCTTTTATTCATCCTTTTTTGTGAATTAATGTACAATACATTAAGGTTACCTAGAACCAAACCTACTAGCATATCCTAGCTCCTCTCAACCATCATTGAAAACCCCTAAATCCTAAACCCTAAGGTCTAGGATGAGTACAAAGATGTCCTAATTGAAGAGTGCACCTCAACTCATAAAAGATGAACAATAAATTCTAAAAGGCCTGCCATTTTAGAACCTATAGATTCATAAAATCCAAAGGGCAGGTTTTTATTTTTGGGAGAATTTTATGAATTAAGGTACAATAGGGTTCTATAACCTCACACAATAAATCATCCTTGCCCCCTGAACCTTCATTAAATATCCCTCAATCTTAAACCCTAAGAGCTAGTATGCATCTAAGGTGCCCTAGCCTAAACCCCTAAAAATCCAAAACCCTAAAGGCTAGTATGGTTGTAAGGTACCCTAGCCTAAACATTTCTTTTATTTTGGTTCATTTAGTTAAAATAAAAAAATAGCGCCCAAAATAAAATTAATTCCCATTTATATATATATACCTATTTTATTTCCCACGCGGTATTAGGTGTAGAAATAAAGCAATTTCAAATCACGGGTAACTCCCTGGGGAGGCGGGAAGGGTTACCCGGCCAGAAGACGGGTCGTGTCCCCTTGTCCGCGTCGCAGCGCGAGGGAGAGTGCTCGCTGGCGCGCGCGCTTGCAACGATTTCTCTCTGCTTTCTCGCGGACGATTGAAGGTAGTGCGTGTGAGAATTTTTTTCGTGTTGCGTGAATACAGCAGCTTTTGAATCTGCATCAGAGGTTGGGTTTTTTTTTTTCGTCGATTATTTTTGGGGGGATTTGTTTGGAGTTGTTTTGTCTTTTTGCACATTATAGCTTCGTTCGTTGTTGTTTTTGGATTAGTGGCTTGGATTTGCTTCCCTCTTGCTTGAAGTTATTAGGTTGCTCGCGCTTGGTTTTTTTGGGGCGGTGTTTTGTGGTTTTAGATCGCGCTTTTGCATTATTGTTGCAGGTTATATTATTAATATCATCATCATTATTAGATGCAGCGGGTTGTTGCTGCATTCTGATCTTGGAGAATGCTTGCGTCATTGTGTTGTGATGCGTGTTTTGCTCTTTCGGTAAGCTGCCTACCGGAGAGGTTTTGTTGACTTGCTTGAGAGAGACAGAGACGGGGACACAGAGAGATTTTTTTTCACTAGGAAGGATAAGGTTTCCGGGATACAGACAATAGACAGGGGTTGTAGGGAGGAGCAATCAGCTGGAGATCTTCGACAACGGACAAGAGGTTCATTGAAGCTGTGGCGCGCTTGCCAACTGATTAGTAGCAAGACATGGCGCCACGCCAGCTGCGGAAAGCTTTAGGGGCTGTCAAGGACCAGACCAGCATAGCGCTCGCGAATGTTGTGAGCACACGAGCTCCGGATCTGGATGTGGCGATAGTGAAAGCCACAAGTCACGACGAGGCGCCGGTTGATGACAAATACGTTCAGGAGATTCTGCATCTGACGTCGTACTCGCGGGGCTATGTGAACGCGTGCGTGGCTGGACTCGCAAGGCGTTTGAGGAAGACGCATAACTGGATCGTTGCGTTGAAGACTTTGATGCTCGTGCACCGGTTGATGCGCGAAGGTGATTCGTCTTTCGAACAAGAGCTGAAGATGGCTGGAAGACGAGGTGCGCGCATGTTGAACTTGTCGCACTTCAAGGACGACACACATTCTAACTCCTGGGACTATTCTTCGTTCGTGCGCACTTATGCTTTGTTTCTCGATGAGAAACTGGACTTCTCGCTTTCTGGTCTGCCGCGACATGACCCCAGAGGCAATGGCCACAGCCGATCCGATGTTTACGGTACTGGCCGCAAATCCAGCGCTGGATATGACGACTCTGGCATTGGATGGCGTCGTCGTTCTCCTGAAAGCGATCAACGGAGAGCTAGTTTCGACGGGGGTCGATCTTTCGGAGACCGCAGCAGATTTGAAGACGATAATAGGCAGCAGGACGATTCATCACAAGGGAAGAAGGAGAGCTTGCGGGAAAAGGAAACGTCCATTTTGCATTTGCTTGGAAAGCTTCCATCGCTGCAAAGACTGATGGATCGCATCTTGGGATGCCGACCTACAGGCGCTGCCAAGAGCAACAGGTTAGTACATATTGCCTTGTATCCCCTCATCAAAGAAAGTTTTCAGCTATACTCAAGCATCACAGACGGCGTAACCATTCTTCTTGACGGTTTTTTCGACTTGGAACCACCGAATCGCATCGCTGCATTCGAGATTTACAATCGTTCTGCAAAGCAAGGAGATGAGCTTCGTGCTTTTTACAACAAGTGCAAGGAGTTTGGAATCGGTCGTTCCTCCGAGTATCCTCCTGTACAGAAGATTTCTCAAGAGCATTTAGACACTTTGGAAGACTTTCTGAGGAACAGTCGCCCACGCAACTCTTCTGAAAAAATGCCAAGCGCCAACAAGAATCCTGAACCTCTGCAACTGGAGTATCCGGAAACTCCTGAAGAGCAGGAACCGGCAACCGTGAAGCAGACAATGGAGAAACCTGTTGAGGCAGCAGCTGCTCCTAAAGATGAAGTTCCAGCTGTAGAGCCTGTACCAGCTCAACATGAGGGAGGTAAATGCTTCAAAGACAAGTTCCATCACCTGTATTACCAGTTTGCTTGGTCAAGTTTCTCTTGCATTTTGCTTCAATGCATGAAATTTGTGCATCACAAATTTACTGCTTCAAGCTTCACTTCATCTTGATTGCTTTGATCTGCCAGGGATATGTCTATTGCAAGTTCTCTTGCATTTTTATCAAACTTGATTGCCTTGATCTGAAGGGGATTTGGGTGTTGCAAGTTTACTTGTTCAAGCTCCTCTTGAATTGTCAATCTTGATCTGATGGGATTTGTGTTCTGTACATTTCGGTTGTTTAAGCTTCTCTCGAATTGCCTATCTAGAGGAGAGTCCTAAGTTCTGATTTTGATGTCTTGCTGTATTGCAGATTTGCTTGACTTGGACCAACCCATCTCTGCAGCAGAACATGAAAACAAACTTGCACTGGCACTCTTTTCAGATGGAGCTACAGGGAACAATACCAAGTGGGAACCATTCGGTTCATCAGATCCAGCCACACAGGAGAGCAATGGCAACTGGCAGACGACTGGGATGGAGAATGGAAAGGCTGGGTGGGAGCTTGCTTTGGTTTCTTCAACCACTAGCAACCTGTCAAAGCCAAGTAATGGGACTCTCGCAGGTGGCTTTGATCCTCTTCTCTTGTCCAGCATGTATCAACAGGGTGAAGTTAGGCAACAACAAGCTGTTGCTGCTGCTGTTGCAATGCAAGGTAGTGCCAGTAGTGTTGCTCTGCCAAGCAGCAGGCCAGGATCATCATTTTTGGCTTTGCCTGCACCACCAGGAGCTACACCACTTCCTGCTGCAGGAGGAGGAGAGGACCCGTTTGCTGCTTCAGCAATTGTTCCTCCTCCAGCATATGTGCAAATGGCAGATCTGACAAAAAAGCAGCAACTCTTGGCTCAGGAGCAGGTGTTATGGCAGCAATATCAAATGAATGGTATGCAGGGAGAGTTAAGTCTCATGAGTATCAACAACAACAACAATCCCTATGCCTCAGGAATGCTCCACCAAAGTAGAGCTGCTCCATTTTACGGTGTGGGTATGCCTGTACAAAATTACAGCTATCATGTTTAGTAGTGAGATCTCATTTCCTTCAGCCTCATTGCCATAGCCTGCTTGCCTATGTCAGTCTCTCACAACTTCATGTAAAGGAGTAGTTTTCCTTTGAAAAGTTGCAAGTTGGTGCAAGTCAGAAGCTCACATTCTTTTGGTAGGTCCAATATTTTTATATTTTCTTCAGGAGCTCAGAACTAGAACTTCATAGTGGAAAGGTCACTCAGGTTAATAATTTCAGACTTTTTATCTGTTGCTGTTCTTCAAACTGCCTCAGCTTTTGGTTTTGTTTTCTGCTGTTCTTTTAGGGTTGGGTTTAACTGTTGTTCTTCAACTTAAAACTGCCCCTTTCATTTTGGTTTTCTCTGTTCTTTAGGGTTGGGTTTCATCTTGTTCCCTAGATTGTTAGATCTGAAATCTTTGTAAACTTAATTACTGGGTCATCAGCTCTCGATTTGTGTCACTTCAAATTCTTTTCAGATTTGACTTAAATTGCATGCATGATCAAGAGCAAGATATTCATCTTGAAGGCTGAGTCATATTCCAGAAAGCATCTTGATTTGTTCAGCTTGCAATTGTCAAGCCTGTTTCTAATGTATTATCTTGTTTCATCTATAATATATTTCATTGTAGGCTTTTAAAGCCTCGCATTTTATTTTTTTCCCTCCAATGAATGACTGCCAGATCCTTGGCTTTGGAGTCTCAGCTTATTTCATGGTTTCTTGTAAAGGTTTGGCTCTCAAATGACTCATATTCAATTTGGTTTCAGTTTCTTGGGAGTTTCAAATATGGAAAAATTGTCCCTTTTGCCTCGCAATTTTTTATTCATATTTGAAAGCACCTCTCCAGGAGGAAGGTACTTTCAGCAATCGTGGGGACCTTCTACATGAGTTACAGAAAATACTCTCCAACTATGGAAGCTGCAGTTGTCTTTGTATTTGGATCTACCTCCTCACACAGAAGATCATTTAGTCAATAGAAGGGACATTCTGCACACAAGGTGCTTCCCCTTGTGGAAGATGCTTCTGCCATGTGTTCCAGTAAGACTGAAATGCAAAGTGATAGAAGGAAGACCTTTTATTGTGAACATGCATGTAACATTGACATTCATGACAAAACCCTAGAAGCATTAAGAAGTAAAACAGGATCAAAAATCTTGCCATGTTTTACACTGTGGGGAAGGTCTGCTCCTATGCACCTCCTCTAATTTCCAGGTCTTTGCATTGGACTACCACCCTTGGGGCTATGACCCTCAAATGAGAAGGCACACCTACAACCATTACTCTGATATGTATCACATATTATAAAATCAACTCCTCAACTCACCTTCGTGTTATGACTTGGTAAGCATTCCTCTCTGATCCGTATACATTTTATAATAGCAAGCAACTCCTCAACTCACTTTTCATGTCATATGACTTCATGACATGTTCATCATTGTGAACTTCCAGTTTTTGTCATCAACTAAAGATTTTGAAATTCAATCTTTATGGTGCAAACAATATTGTTTGTTGATAAAAAGAAGTTTACAGATGCAACGAGCAAGATTCAAGGAATGATTGCAAGCAAGATATATGACACATAGTGTAAGATCAGGGATACAGAAATAAAAGCAAATATTGCTGAGAAACACAAGTTTTAGACATCTGCAAGCAAGAGATATAACAAAATATGGTGTAGGATTCCGGGGTGCAAAAGACAAAGGAAGAATCACTGGGAAACAAAATTGAGAAGCACAACCATAGATATATACTTGCAAGCAGGAAATACAAAATATGATATAACACAAAGCAAAAAACAAAGCAAGACTTGCTTCTGAGAAACAAAACTGAGAAGCATGAGTTTAGATACAATTGCAAGCAAGATATACAAAACATGGTGTGAGATTCTTGGATGCAAATAAATAAAAATCAGTGAGAAACTAAACTACAAAACTGAGAAGCACAAGTTTAGATATACTTGCAAGCAAGATAGAAAAAAAACATGGTGAAGGATTTCTGGGATGCAAAAAAGCACAGCAAAAATTACTAAGAATCGAAACCAAGAAACACAGGTTTCGATATAATTGCAAGCAAGATGTGCGAAACATGGTGAAGGATTCTGGGATGCAAAAAACCGAAGCAAAAAACAAAACTGAGAACCAAGCAAACACCGCTCCTGTCTATTTTTCCATGCTTTGTGATTGCAAGAAGGTGTCGCTGCCTGTATGTAACTAGAGCAACAGACGAGAGCAACAGATTTTAGCATGTACCGCATGATTGCAGAGTTCATACAAAACATGGGGAGCAAGAGAGATACTTGCAACACATGCAAGGTGATGGAGTGGATCCTCTGCCTTTAGCTCCAAAAAATCTTGACAACCATTTCCTTTTTTCATTGTTGAGGTGCACAGAGCTTCTCCTCCTACTTCTCCACTCCTTCAATGAGAGAGAGAGAGAGAGAGAACACGTGCAACGATTACAGACGGTGTTTCCCTCCTATGTATTGATGTTGATTCTTAGAGTTGCTGGTCAAAACACAACACAACAAGAATCACAAACTCTAGAGGAACTCCGATGATGATGATGCTCTCTCCCTTCCTGTTTGGTGCTGTTATTCCAAGCAGTTGCTTGTTCAGAGCTAACAAAGCTTTGGGTTGCATGATCAAGAGTCCGAGCTACAAAAGCTTTGGGGTACGTGATCACAGTCCGAGACTACAAGCTACAAAGCATTGAGGTACGTGAGTGATCAGAGTCAGAGACTACAAGCTACGAAGCTTTGGGTACGTGATCAGAGTCCAAGACTACAAGCTGCAAAGCTTGAGTGCGTGTTTAGAGTCTACACTCCGTGCTGTAGGTGGGCATAGCATCTTGGAAAAAGGCCATCACATGAAAACCCAAAACAAAACAAAAAAACAAACCCAGATTGAAAACACGAGAGAGAGAGAGAGAGAGAGAGAGAGAGAGAGAGAGACACACACACACACACACACACACGGAGAGAGAGACAGACACAAAAGAATCCTCAATGCCCATAACAGGGAATTTGCAAGCAAGATCGCCAAGAAACTTGCAAGTCGGGAAAAACCTAACCCTAGAATGCAAAGAGAGAAAGAAAGAAATGATCTACCGACCAGAGGAAGATGGTATTCGGTTAGTGTCCTTTCCGTTGTTGCTGTTGTCATTGTTGTTTTTGTTGCCGTGGGTCGGTGCAGGAGGAGGAGATAGAAAGAGGAGGATTGTAGAGTAACAGCAGCAGGCTGCAGTGGCAGCTTGCGACTCAGCATCACAGGATGTGAAGAGTGAGAGAGGGAGAGAAGGAGAAGAGAGTTGAGAGAAAGATATATAGAGAGAGAGCAAGCAGTTGGTGATCAAAGGAGAGGGTGTGGGGATGGAGATGAGAGGAGGAGAGGGCGTGGAGGAGACTCATGTGGGCGAGATGATGCACCAGCAGCAGGAGACAGAAAAACAACATCCTGGGTATCCGGAAAAACAGTTGCAAGAGATGAAGCTCTTGCTGAATGTCTTGTCTTTGGTTTCGAGGAGCGTGCCAGTTCCCAATCAGCTGATCGAGAAAGTCTCCTCTATCGCCCTGAATGGAGCTGCTCACAATTTGGAGGAGGAGGAGGAGGAGCAACATGATTGTTTGCAAATGGCTCCTCCTCCTGCTGATCAGTCGGGAGATTGTTGTGTTGTGGGAACAACATCTTGTGACAAAGATGCTGCTGCTCCTCCTCCTCGTCCTCGTCCTCGTCCTCCTCCTCCTCCTATTGCACCGGATATTGAAGAGGGATTGAAGGTTTGCAAGAAGGATAAAGAATTGCAGCCGGCTGCAGCAGCAGCAGCTGAGGGGATAAACCTTCTCACGGAAGCAGTAGAGAATGAGGAAGAGGAGGAGGAGAACGAGGAGGGAAAAGAGTTTCCCAGCTTCTTCATGCCAGGGCAGTTGCTTGCAGAATTTGAGGAAGCCATGGCAGAACAACAGTCGAGGTACAAATCTGCAGCACTGCTGAGGAGGGAGCAGAAGGAGCGCATCCAAAGGAGGCTCACGCAACGCTCACGAGAGCTGCAAGAAGACTCGCCTTTGTACGCAGACGAGAAGGTGAGACAAAGGAACCTGGTAGAGCAACAGTCTCTGAAATTGATGCATCTGCAACAGAAAGTGCGCAACGATGTTGTGGCAGAGCTCTATCTTCAACAAACATGTGCAGATCCACGCACCCATTTGTTCGATTGGGGCTTGATGCGGATCCGCCGTCGCGGGATTTCTTCTTCGCATTTTGGCGGTCCACTGTATGCTGCCGCTGCCGGTGTATCCCAACTTTCCGGTCCGCATGCAACGGAAGCTGATGAACGCCTTCGCCGCAAACGAGAAGCTGAGAGACAGCGGCGCTTGGAAGAGGAAGAGCGAGTGAGAGAAACCACAAGGAAACGCAAGTTCTTCAACGAGCTGCTGAATGTGAGCCGAGAGTATCTGTTGCAGTCTCAAGCAACTTCCAAACGTCGCAAGCAAAGGAATGATGGAATCCAAGCTTGGCATGGCAAGCAAAGACAGCGAGCAACGCGTGCTGAACGTCTTCGCTTCCAGGCTCTCAAATCTGATGATCAAGAAGCATACATGCGCTTGGTAGAAGAAAGCAAGAACGAAAGGCTCACCACTTTGCTCTCCAGAACTGATGATCTCCTCCAGCGCTTAGGAGCCATGGTCCAGCAACAGAAGAATGCAGAACCTGAAGATACTTTCACAAAGAAAGACAAAGTGCAAAGGGAAAGAGGCTCCACCATGGGAGGAGTGCATCCTCCTCCTCCAAAGGATGCTGCTGCAAATGCAAAAGACACTCAGAATAATACAGAGATTGTGGACGTGGTGGCGGTTGGTGCGGCTGCAAAGAAGAGGGATTTGCTTGAAGGTCAGCGACAGTACAATTCAGCAGTTCATTCGATTGAGGAAATCGTATCAATGCAACCAGCAATGCTCGTTGGTGGACAGCTTAGGCAATATCAGATCGAAGGTCTTCAATGGATGCTCTCTCTTTACAACAACAACCTGAATGGAATCCTTGCTGATGAAATGGGATTGGGGAAGACAATTCAGACAATTGCACTCCTCGCTTATCTGCTGGAAAACAAGGGAGTTGCAGGGCCTCATATCATCATCGCACCCAAGGCTGTCTTACCAAATTGGGCACATGAGCTCACTACTTGGGCTCCATCTTTGACGGTTGTGTTGTATGATGGGCGAGCTGAAGAGCGCAGGCTGTTGCGGGAGGAGCATGGGAATGACAGTAAGTTTAATGTGTTGGTAACACACTATGATCTGATCATGCGTGACAAGGCATTTCTGAAGAAGATACGGTGGCACTACATGATTGTTGATGAAGGTCATCGCCTCAAGAATCATGACTGTATGCTCTCAAGGACTCTTGTTTCAGGGTATCATATTCGGCGACGCCTGCTTCTGACAGGAACTCCTATCCAAAACAGCTTGCAAGAGTTGTGGTCACTGCTGAATTTTCTTCTACCTGCGATCTTCAACTCGAGCGAGAATTTTGAGGACTGGTTCAATGCACCGTTCACTGATCGTTCTGAGGTTTCTCTCACTGAGGAGGAGCAGCTTCTTGTCATCCGACGTTTGCATCAAGTGATTCGTCCTTTTCTGCTGCGGAGAAAGAAAGCGGAGGTGGAGAAATTTCTGCCCAGCAAAACGCAAGTCATTTTGAAGTGTGATCTCTCTGCTTGGCAGAGGCTGTATTATCGGCAGATTGTAGAGTCAGGTCGAGTGGGGTTGGATTCTGGAACAGGGAAGTCTCGGGGGCTTTTGAACACTGCAATGCAGCTACGCAAGTGCTGCAACCATCCATACCTTTTCCTGGAGGGCCGAGACTATGATCCTCTCCACAGTGATGAGCTGATTCGTTCGTCAGGAAAATTTGAACTTCTGGATCGCTTGTTACCCAAGTTGCTCATTACTGGGCACCGTGTGCTTCTCTTCTCTCAAATGACTCGGCTGATGGACATTTTGGAGGACTATTTGGAGTTGCACGGTTTCAAGTACTTGAGGTTGGATGGGACAACCAAGACAGAGGACAGAGGAACTCTTCTTCAGCAATTCAATGCGCCTGAATCACCTATCTTCATCTTCTTGCTCTCCACACGTGCAGGTGGGCTTGGACTCAACCTTCAGACAGCTGACACAGTTATACTGTTCGACAGTGACTGGAATCCCCAGATGGATCAGCAGGCAGAAGACCGTGCACATCGGATAGGTCAAAAGAAGGAGGTTCGAGTTTTTGTGTTGGTGAGTGTAGGTTCCATTGAAGAAGAGATTCTTCTGCGCGCAAAGTCAAAGATGGGAATTGATGCAAAAGTTATACAGGCTGGTTTGTTCAACACAACATCCACTGCCCAAGAGAGGAGAGATATGCTGGAAGAGATCATGAGGCGAGGAACAGATGCTCTTGGGACTGATGTACCAAGTGAACGTGAAATCAACCGGTTGTCAGCTCGGGGAGATGATGAATTCCAGATTTTTGAGGAGATGGACGAAGAGCGACGACAAAAGGAGGGCTATTGCTCACGGTTGCTTCAAGAGCATGAGGTTCCTGATTGGGTGTTTCTGAATGATCCAGGGGGAGGGAATGACGATTCACACCATCATGACAGTGGTGGTCAGATAACTGGAAAGCGTTCTCGTAAGGAAGTTGTTTATACTGATACATTGAGTGAAACACAATGGGTGAAAGCAATTGAACAGGGGACAGATGTGCAGGAAGCTGTGAAACTCCAAATTGTGAAAAGGAATAAGAAGAAACAACAACAACTATCAACAAGCATTGATGCAGACAGAGCTGTGATAAATGGTGTTGCTTTCTCTGATGATGAAAAAAACACATATCAAGATGGCACTGAAACAAATGGAGCCACTGCATTGATTCCTGATCAAGATGTAGTTGTCTCAGTCAGGAAAAGGACAACTCTTGCTGCAGAATCTGTGTACTCAACAGATCTTCAGACACAGAGGAGGGAAGTAGCAGGGGCTGAGCTTGAATCATCCAAAAGAGAGAAACGCACTCGAATCCTTCTAAGAAAGAAGAAGGAAAGTCTGCAGGCAAGAGGAGGCTCTCATGGGAGTACTTCCAAAGAGAGTGGTGGTGCTAAAAGCCGGTTGCAAATTGTTTTGAGGGCAGAGAAGGAGGGTGGAATAAATTGGAATGGTTTGAGAAGGAAAAGGTCCAGACCTGGATCAACAAACACTGAGGAAGATTTTGTTGGGGAGGAGCAAAAAGAGAGAGGCAGATCGAAGCATAATAATCGAAGTGATGACGATGATGATGCAACTCTAGAGGGTTGATCCTAATGTTAGTTCCATGACTAAATTCAGTCAAGAGACATACACAAACAAAGTGGTTTGTTGTCATTCCAGCCAGCATTCCCTGGACCATGAAATGAGCACTAAAACGTAGTGTAGGTGGTCCATTTGTGTAGAAATTGTTTGAGAGAGAGAGAGATCACACATACCCAAGATTTGTTATACCTTCCCTTCTTGCAGTTCCTATCAGCAGTGTTTGATCATGTGTGGAGGAACTGTTTCCTTTTTTGTAGATTTGAGCCTGGAAGAAGTGGGGGGCTGAATCACATTGTTTCAGCACATGTTGTGTGTGTGCCTCAGCATTTGAAGAAACAAACAGTAGCAGCAGCTGTTGCCTGAGAGACTAATCATCCCATCTAGACCCTTCCCATTTGTAAAGAAGCCACTCTTTCATTGTTAGTGAAAGCACCCAGGGACTTAAATGAGCAAGCTTGTCCTTGTGCAGGTATGTTGCATTCAATCAGCGGATGCTGTGTAAGACTACTTTTACTCCAGAGGGGATCATTCAAAAAATGACACATTTGCCCCTCTACCTTCTTTGGAAAGCTGCAGTAAAGAGCAGTTGCTAAACAAAAAAAATTGTGTCATGTTCTTGAGAGATCATGCTCTTCAAACTTCAACTCCAAACTGCCATTTCTCACTTTTCCTCTTTGTTCTTTTTGTCAGTGGTTCTTTTGTGTTACTGCTTTTGGGTTTGTGTAGCAGCACCTGTTGGGCCTTGGTGAAATCATGTGTGTTGCAAAGGGCATAAGTACAACAATTGAAGTATGGGTGTTCAGATATTGTTGTCGTTCTGTTGTTTTGTTTGCGACTTTGATGAAGTCTTCTTTGTGAAGTGCTTGTTTCTGAAAGTCAGGAAAGAGTGTTGTTGCAAATTGATTGAAAACAACAAATGCTATTTGTGCTTCTACATTGTTATAAAGGGGTTTTAGTGAGTGTGAACAAATTGCTATATACTTGTGCAAGTCCTTCGGCTGCAAGTGGCAGTTGATAATGGTGGATTGATTGATTTTGATGGTGGGGAAAATTGGTTGAAAAGATGGACAATGTTTTGTGTGACAATTTTTGTTGAGGATTGTGATTTCAGAGTCATACAATCCAATGCTTCATTCAACATTCAAGCAAAAGCTTCCTTCAACAAATGACTGAGGATCTGAGTCTGAAGCAAAGATTGCAATCAGATTGCAAAGGATCTTATCACAAAATCCTGCAATCCATTTGTTTGTAAACATGCATTGTTATATGAGTACTCTGGAAGCTTCAGGCAATTGGAAGACTGCAGAAATTGCTGAGAGAAGTTGCTAACAATCTCTCTCTGAGCACAGGAAGCAAGCCAGCACAGTGTGCAACTATGGTTAGTAGGTGAGAACAAAAACCCTGAGCTTATCACAAGCATCTCCTTGTCATGTTCTTTTGGACATTAGCAAGATTTCAGACTATCAAATGCTAGCAGATGGGTGAGTTAGCAGGGGTAAATCAAGCTTTTTTGAGTTAAGGTGCATACTACTTAACCTGCTTGCTGAATCACTACACTTCTAATTCTGGCAGGTTTCACTGTGATTGTTGCTGCCATGTGAATTTCAATTGCAAATGATGGATGCATTTCGTGAGATAAGTGGAGATTTTGTGAAGAAGGTGGTTGATGCAGCTTGCAAAGATTTCTTGAAAGCTCTGCAAGCAGGGTTTTTTTTCAAAGTGGTGAAAAAAACATTTTGAGCTTTTTCATCACCAATTTTTTTTTTTTTTAATCTTAAAATTTTAAATATTTTGCCAGATTCTATCCTACTTCGCAGCAGGTAGCCAAAAATATAGAAAGATGCTAGATTTTTTAAAACTTTCATATTTGCTTATTGCCAAATCTGGCTAAATCATCTCATGGATGATCACCACTTTGGCTATATCACAAAATTGAAAAACAAATCCCAGGACATGTTTTTTAAGGTTGCTATTGATTAATTGTTTATGTTACATACTCGCCGCATGTTGTTGCATGGTTGTTAATATGCCTATACTAGTCTCCGTCATTAGTGACCACAACTTGTCCCCCGTGATTTCATTAACTTAGGATATGTTTCCACAATCTCCAACCAGCCTTTTTTTTTAATACTAGGGATATATCGTCAAAATGCATAATAAAAAATGAAAAAAAAGTGTGTTTTTTAAGGTTTTCAATTACAAGCCATATGGAGGAGAAAAAAAGTAAAAATCAACAGATTTATATATGTGAGTTTCATTGTGTAGCCAAACATATAGAAGGATGATTAAATATTTCAACTTTATTTTGTAGATTTGGCTAAATCTTCCTATGGATGATTGCCAATTTTTTTACATCTTCCAATGAAGGATTGTCATTTTAGCTTTTGGCTAAATCTCTCCTAAGGATGTTCACCACTCTTCCAAGGATGATCACCTACAAACATAAATCCATAACTAAAAGGTTGTCTCCCATTATTTGTAATACCTCCCATTCAAATAGTTGGGTTTTTATGCAAAATGTTGATACACTTGCTCGAGCTTCTAGTGGGTCTCCTCCACCAATGTTGATTGGATATGGTACTTTAGACCAATCCAAAGGATATGAATAGGGCATAGTTGTTTTTTTTAATCTAAAAGATTCCTTGTAAAGATAGATATGCATCCATTGAAAATTTTCATTCATTGTCGATTATGTATTTGTAATTTTTTTAATTCAAGGTAACCTTTAGATATGCATGCATGTTATATATATCAAACTTTGCATGTTAGTTATGTAAAAACTAAGGCATTCAAAATTCAAACATTGGAAATCAAGTAGCTTGTGGGGCAATAGAACCTTAATTCTATAAAAAAAACCATGCCCATTGCAACACAAGCTACCTCAAAAAAAAAACCTTACAAAAACACCCCAATTTTTCAACCCCAGACACTTAGAAGCCTGATCAACACAAAAACATAGTGCCCAAAATCCCAAGGATACATAAAAACTTGTTATAATTTTATTAACAACATAAAAATAATGCAAAAAAGCCCAAATATATAATTAAAAAGTTGTTGTAACTTGATCAACAACAAAAGCATAATGCTCGAAAGCCCAAGGATATGTGAAAACGTTGTTACAACTTGATTGGTAACAAAAGCACATAAAGGTAATGCCCAAAAGTCCACATATATGTAAAAAAGTTGTTGTAACTTGATCACAACAAAAACATAATGTTCAAAAGCCCAAGGATATGTAAAAACATTGTTACAACTTGATTAGTAACAAAAACACACCTAGAAGCCCAAGAACATTGCAACATCAACATGGACAAAAAAATAGGGTTTACGGTTTGATTGCAAATTGCATTTCCATGCCCCCACAAAGTTTTCCACATTCTATAAAGATTTGAAATGGGGATTTAACATCAAGGCCAACACATTACAAACTTGATTCTGTTATTAAAAGCTCTCAAAATTTCCAAAAATGGTTTGATCATTTTCACAACCTCCTTTTGCATAATTATGTTCAAGAGGTGGAGCTCCACATCAAATCAATCAAATGTTTCACTCCCATTAACAGGGGGATTTATTTCAACTTCCATAACCACAATTAAGTCTACTGTAACACCCAAACATTTGATAGTAGCTAGTGACCTTTTGACAAGTTCATCACACATGTAATCACCACAAGATTCAAGCACTAAGTGACAACTTTTGCAATGGCCCACATTTGGGCCTTTGGGACTTTCCATTATAAAGTTAGTATCTTTTGCCTCCCATAACTATAAAGCTTGAAGTTGCAAAGTCATGGCATTATTAATAATTTCATGCATTTCAAACAACCCCATAGTAGCATGCCTAGGTGTCCAAGTCTCATTCAAATAATTAATGACCAATGCACATGTGTTCAACATACCTTTAGACATCTAGAGATCAAAACTACAAAAAATAATAAATCCATATTTTAAATTTGGTAGCAAATGCATGTTCATGATCTTTGTGACCATTGTAAGAAGAACTTGTTCCACAAGAAATGAATAAGAAGAAAATACAACTCGAGGGCATTGGTGTAATACTAACTTGCATAACCATATTTTTTGCATGAGGATAGAGGCATGTAACCCTTGCAAATATAAAGCAAAAGGTCCTTAAAAAACATATTTTGTGCTTCATCACCATTCTTGTAAAGGTTTGTTAAGCCAAAAATGTATTAATTGTAAAGTTTGTTGGGCTAACCTTTTTCTATTCGTGTTTCGATTATGACATGAACTTATGAAAGTTTTGCCATAGATTTCTTAATTAGTTGTAACATTATTTTTACAATTAAATGAGAATGTGTAGAATTACTGTGTTTTCATGGGAATAATGTTGTTTGTTTCGTTATATTTTATGAGCCCCTTTCTTAGAATGAAATTAAACTAGTTTAGAATGTTATTAACTACATACAAGATAAGATTAATAGATGATACACCACAAAATTTATGGATTTTCAAGATCAATAGTTAGGTTGTCATTGATAACAAAGATGCCCCAACAATTTGATGCCCTACTATGTGGTTTCCATTGTAGAACTTGAATTTTTATAGTTATAAGTTGAACATCATCATCCTTTGATAGGTTGTTGCCACATTACAGGTGTACATTTTCAACATTTGACAAGTTACTAGCTAGGTTCATGTTCACATCATAAGCTATTTCCCCCATTCCACCCACATTGTCAACAACAATCATTTCATTTTTAGACATTATAGAGATACCTTGAGCAACAAACCTTAATTGCAAGGATGAAAACACAAACACACATGAACTCACAAGACTAAAAAGACAAACAACTTAAATTTTGAAGGTTTTGCAAAATTTAGAGTACTTGTCACACATAAGAAAAATAAATACACAATGTTCGTGAACAAATCCAAGAAAATAATGCAAGATTGATGAGACAAAAGAGGAAAGGAAAAGTCAATGATTTGATCTTTGCAAAATCTAAAGTTATCATTGCACATGAAATGTGGATGAATGCTAAAAGAGTTTGTAAACAACTCCACAAAAACAAAAAAACAATATCAAAAGTAGAAAAGTGGAAAGGAAAAACATGTGGAGGCTATGCACATCTTTGATTGAAGCTTGAATGCAACAACAAAGCTTGAAGATTGAATTACAACAACAAATGTTGAAGCTCAAAACTTAAACAACAACACAAAGATCATGTAGCAATAATTAAAATCTAAGCTCAAGTGTAGCAAGAAACTTGTAGCTCAAAATGCAAGAAGAAATCAGAGTTCAAAGCTTAGTAAGATGGACTCAACAATAAAAAATAACAAGATGAGAAAACACAAGACATTGAATTGTGCATAAAGCTACTATTAACAAAAAGATTTGATAAAAATTTGACACAAACAAAATTTTCTCCATCTTCTTAAGAATGATCTTCAATTTGGCTGAATCTTCAAATTTCTAAAAGTTTGAATTGTAAATTTTTTTAAAAGAACCCTTAAAAATTCAAATTTTATTTTAAAAATATTATAGACATTAAAAGATGGCAAAAAAATTTAGAGGGTCCATTCCTGAAAAAGTGTAAAAATAAGGTGTAACTATGTTAGTTAATAATGTATTTGAGGGAGCTTTGGTAGTGGAAAACACCATGATTGATTTGCGAAACATATGAAAAAAACACATGAGCTTCAAGAACACAAAGTGAAGAACACATAGAAAGATAGTACATGCACATGATATGGGAGCACTTAGCTTCTACAAGCCTCTTTTACCTACTTTCTTGGCCAATAAGTAGGAAAGCAAAGAGAAAGTGCACATGAATGCTATGTTCGCCCACCTTTCCACCCACCCTAATTAAATAGTTTTTGACCTTGTTCGAGGTGATTTACACTAGATAAAACCTAGACATGGCACTAAACATGTATTTAATTAATTTTGGACTAAACTATTAATTTCAAACTTAATTCAACATTGTGAATCAAGGAGGGCCACATGGTGGCCACCATATTCAAACAATTTTGAATAAAACTTGCAAAATTCTTGTCATCTTAAAAATTCCCTTTAATCTTATGTGCTACATTTGGGTAAGTTTAAGGACTTGAGGTGTATATGTTTATGCCAACCATAATATAATCAAATATATAACAAAAAAATCATCAATATACAATGTTGGTCTAACATAAATATTCAAAATTTTATGCAGGAAACCAAATACAAAACTAATGATTAAAAACTTGCAACCTTAAAATTTGGACATTTGAAAGCAATTTTCATACATTTGATGGGATTACTTGGTGGCCACCTGATAGAAGGTTGCAATTTATCAAAACATTATATAACGAATGAGATGTCAACCCATTGTTTTGGATCTACCAAATTGCATTTCCATTTGCTCATCCAACAATCCTGATACAATTATCTATCA
>Ga0209611_10000744_pt1 | contig 51264 bp, 33 predicted proteins | sample S1TSphgellanicum_3_FD_187693 | JGI IMG/M metagenome (GOLD analysis project Ga0209611, IMG submission 187693) | Host-associated microbial communities from peat moss isolated from Minnesota, USA - S1T2_Fc - Sphagnum magellanicum MG (SPAdes) (version 2) | ecosystem: Host-associated > Plants > Peat... | reverse complement strand
ATTAAAAATTGTCAAAAAAAAAGAATTGAAATCCTCAAGAGTAGAGGGGAAGTAGAAGGAGTCAAGAACTAAAAAAAACACAGCACCAAACATTAGAAAGGCCAATTCTCAAACACCCAAAACATTCTTTGTATGTTTCTTTGTTATTATTAAAGTTCAAAGATGATTGGCAAAACTTCAGGTGGTGCTCCTATAGCACTTTAAATCGTTTAAAATGAATAAAAAATTTATGAGGTTTAAAAGTAGAAGGGTCAAAATGAAGAAAAATGAAAAAAATTGCATTCTGTAATTTGAAACAATCTATTTTCTTTACTGCTTTTTTTGGGCTGGTCATTTGGCTTTGCATTTCAAAGATGATTTGGAGAGCTTGAGAAGTTGCTCCTATAACATTTTTAAATCACTCAAAATAGAGAAGAATTGAGAAATATCTGCCAAATTGTTCGGTCATAGGCAGGCGATCAGTGATGGGCCTGTTTACCCTATGCAGAGTTGTGAATACTGCACATACAATTTCAGGTGCACTTGCACAAACTTCAAGGAATGTGATCTCATGGATCACACTATCACTTGGGCTGTGCACCAGATAGAGTTCGAAGGCCGGACATTTAGCATCTCACCAAGCTTTTCCGAGAACCTGGCTCTTGGAGTGGTGGCCCTCAAACTTGAGGGTGCAATTCATGGGGGATTTTATTTGTGTTGGAGTTTGAAATTTCACGGAAAAAAAGACGTTGTGTGTACATTAAAAAATTCATGGGTTTATGCATTTTGCAAGTAGATGATGATCAAATGCACACGTTTCTTTTTCAGTTGGAAGGTTCCTATTCCCATGCGGGACGAATTGGGTCCCAGAATGAAGCCTTCAATAACAAGCTATGGGAGTGTCCCCACTCACCCAAAATTGTCTGTATACGGACTCCTCCGGCTCCTTGTAAAGGGGCTACTGTGACGTCAGTTAGCGTCAACAACTGTACTTTGGAAGTAATAATTTGTGAGAAAATGGAAGGGACAGGTCAGCAAACTTCAAAAATCCACTTCTCACTGAAGACGCATTTCTTTGCAATTGGCCTTATCAAGGTAAAGCATTTGGAGAAATTTCTTGGTATATTTGATGGGCACCTTATATGCATAAATATCTCTTCTAGAAAAGAAAAGAGGAAAGATCTTACTCCTAGTCCTTAAGAGTGAGAAAAAAATTATGCTTATTTAGGTCTAAGAACCCTCCTTCTCTTACACCTTGTAATTGACAATTGTTTAAGTTTCCCCTCATGTTTTACACAGAATGTTGTAGTCCTCATCAAACTTCAGTGGCACCAATATAGCCTCATCCTACACAATTGCATTGTTGTTATGCAAGGAGAACACATAGTCATGTTCTTTTCAAGAACCCAAAAGATATTGGATTCAGAATGTGGGAGATATTAACTTTTAAGCGATTTCTGTGACTGAAAATTCAAATAAATTCTAAAAAATCAGGTTTTGAAAGGAAAAATCAGTTGAGGATGTGGATGAATTCACACTTGGGCCAACGGCACAGGTCACACTAATATAGATGAGGAAGAAGACAAAGTAGTTTGTAAAAAGTCCCATAAATAATCCTGTACAAAGTTTCCATGTATTTTCTTGGGCAATTAAGTAAACAAATTACCTAGCTTTTTTCTTGGGGGAGTGGAGGGGGGGCGTGGGTCTTGGGGGTGGGAGAGGAGGCGGGTGAAGGAGGTTTACTTGGGGGTTTGACGGACGAATCATTCTGACCTAGTCTTCACTGAAATAGGAAAATTTACACATCAAAAATGAACATACGCGTACTTAGTGGAGGACTACATCAACGCGGAAATGTCCGACAATCAGTCGGTAAGGGTACCACGGTAGGGGTACCGCGCTGTAGTACGTAGTACACAAAAATTTGTGATGCAAACTTGGCAAAATTTTGTTGTAATAAGAGAATCAGAATAGGGTAAGTAGTGAGAATCTATAAGAAGGAAGAAATAGAAAGGCCCAAAGACACCCACAAAAGAGGCTAGGAACAAGCTAATCTGCGACCCCCTTTGGTTTGTCCATTTGGTTTGCAAGTTTTGGCTCTCCATCTTTTGGTACGAAACCTCTCTTTATGCTGTTGTTGCCTTTGGTGTTTTTCGCCCCTCTGTTTTTTCGCATTTGCACTTGCTTTGGTTTGTGTCGTCCCCGTGTCGTCGAAGACTTCCTTCTTCTTCGCAGTCTCGAGCAGTGTTGGATCGATAGATAATCGTTTGAGAAAGGAGCCTGATGTTTGCTCCAAGCCCACAAATAGCTTTGCTGTTTGAGCTGGAGCAGAAATCAGCTTCTTCTTTGCAGCACGGAAGAATTTCCTTTGTTGAATGTTGTTGTTGCAGTTAAATAATACAGTCTACTTAGTTCTTCAAGTCTCTGTTGCAATCGGATATGAAGTCCGTCGTCGTCGTCGTCGTACTTAGAACCCATTTCTTTGGTTTTTGGATCCATGCTCGATTTGTAAATTTGTGTTAAGGAAACACAAGTCTGCTAGCTGTTGCCAAACAATCAAGCTTTGGTGATCTGATTTGCGATGATCTTGGTTGCAGAAATATCCGTTGACGAATCCGCGTACTGTGCGAGCTCGCGGCGTATCGATGGAGTGCATATAAATCTCATGTGCAGCTGCAGCTCTGATCGACTGAATTACGAATCTTCTTCTTCTTCTTTTGTTTCTCAAGTCTTTTTTGAGGAATGCATCATACAGCTAGTGGAGTAGGTTGGTCATGAGAATCATCTGTCTGCTTTACAACTGATCGAGTCGACGAAGTAGTACTCTTGGTCAATATTTCTTTGCAACTGCAGCTTGGTCGGTCACATCTCTGTGTGTGTTTTTTTTCTTCTGATAGACTACAATCTCGAGTACCGATCAGTGCTGCAGAATCGAGTAGTGACTAGCTGCTGATCTCGTTCATACCAGCGCATACAAGAAGTTTTCGTACAATTCCCTGTGTGCAATGTGGTCTAAAGTTCTCAGTTATCCCTATTAGAAATGTCACAGGAAAAATTCATTCTTTTCCCCTAATAGGTGCTTTCCAACCAGGGAAAATTTTAGCAACTCCCCCTTTGATGTTGGTTCACTGTACCTTTCTAGATGGCATAATTGATCTTTCACTTTGAGGCCCCCTCTAGGGGTATGTTGCAAAACTCCCAGTGTTGCACAATTCCTTGTTACTTGCTATTCTTCTTGGAAGTAAAGCTAGACAATCTTCCCACAAGGGCATCATCCAAGAGCTCCTTGTATATATAGATCTATGAGACGTCCAAGCAGCTCCTTGCAGCAACAAACTTCAATGAGCTCTTGTGCTGATCGGTCCCTTGCAATAGCTTTATTATACCTTCCATGGTCGTGTTCATCAGTGAAAGTACCCAAGATTTATTCGAGATTCAGTCCCACTGACAAACAGCGGACTATTTCTGCAAAATAGTAGTAGTAGTTCAGGGCAACAAGAGCGCAGCTGCAGGAGCAGGGTGGTGCAGTTCATGATCTTCCCCAATGAATAGTCGAAAGAATTGCAATTGTACTAGTACGATAGATGGGTGTCCTGCAGATGCATGCGACTGCTCTTGCAGGTCGCTGCAGTTGCATGCAGCTCCAAGCCCAATACTCTTGCAAAATGATGATCTCCATCGTGCTCTGCGGTATGAACCTCATGTCGACAGTATGGAGGTGACGGTTCGCAGATTGTTACAGCGACCAGGAATAGACGTGAACGCGCGTGACCGCGAAGGGCGAACACCCTTGCATTTGGCAGCATGTACCAGAAACTGCGAGAAAGTTGTGGCGTTGCTCCTGGAGAGACAAGAACTGGACGTGAATGCCACCGCGTTGTTCGACTTGACACCGCTGCATTTGGCTGCCAGGTTGGGCTACACTCATGTGGTAGCTCTCCTTTTGCAGGATACCAGACTGACGCTGAACGCCGTGACGACGGATGAGTTCACCGCGTTTCACCTTGTCATGGAAGGTCGGGACCAGACTTCCAGCGCTTCCTTGCGCTCCAGCCGAGGATCGGTCCAAGACAGGTGCGAAGTTGTAAAGATGCTGTTGGCGGAGCAGAAACGCCGGAGTCCATCAGGATTGCAGCAGCCGCAGCCGGCGGGATGTGAATTTGCTAGAGATGTTCTCCAACGCACGCCTCTTCATTACGCAGCCGAGAATGGACATTGGCAAATGGTTGAGGAGCTTGCAAACTACTCGCCCAACACCTTCGAGGTCAATACCGTCGACGTTCATGGCTTCACGCCTTTGCATTTGGCTGTCCTTCACGATCACAGACTTGTGATTTCTTTGCTTCTCGGCATGCCTGGCGTCGATGTCAACATCAAGGCACCTAGTATGATCTGCAACAAAGCTCGGCGGCGTCTGGGTGCTGAGGTACGCATGATTTCTGGAGCTCCAAATGTCTCCGAACGCCTTTTTCCAGTTACGAAAGTTGAGCCTCCGGCGTCCAGGAATGGGGCCATGACCCTCTTACACTTCGCCGCCAAGATGGGTCACTGGGAGGCATTGAAGTTGCTGCTGAACTCGAGTTGCAGCACAGGCCTGATCAGCAACATCAATGCTCAAGACAGTAGAGGTTGTACTGCTCTGCATTTTGCTGCTCAAGGACGGCACGAAAAGTCAGTGGAACTGCTCTTGCAACAGCCTGGAATTCTTCCACATGCTAAAGACAATCTAAAAGTCACACCGTTACAGCATGCAGTGAAGAATGGTCTTTCCTGCAAGCTGGTTGTGGAGCTACTGTTGGAAAAGGTGCTGGGAAGCAAGGAGATGAGGGTTCATGGATCGGAAAAAAGGAAATTCAAGCTGTTCATCAAGCTCTTGAGCCTCACCACAGATGACAAAATCCATAAGGAGATAGCAGAGTTGCTCTTGAAAGAGCTTGAGAAACTCTACGCCCACAACTTGTCGAGGTCTGTGGATGGGACGCTCGTCCACGAGGCTGCAGGGTTGGGGGATCTGCACACGCAGTTGATTCCTCTCATTCTGAGATGGCGACCAGGAGATGCGAATGCTCTGGATTCATTGAGACAAACTCCACTGCACCGAGCTGTAATCAAAGCTCACATCCACGCCGTCAAGGCACTGTTCCGTGCAGAAAAGGGATGGCGTCTTCGAGCTACACAACCTGACAAAGCTGGCAAAACGCCTCTGGAGTACGCAGTTCAGCTCACGGACAAGTCCTCGAGTTCTTGTATCTGCAACCTCTTGCTGGACAGACGTGATGTTATGCATCAACAGAAGAGATTGTACGATGGGTTCAAGAACACTGCAAATTGCACTCTCGTGGGAGGAACGCTCATCTCCGGTGTCGCGTATATGGGTTGGCTTCAACCCCCGTTAGGGTTCACTCCAGACTACAACTACCCGGTGCAAGCACCGGCCGTCCCACCAGGCACATTCGAAAGCTTTGCCGACGGGAGCAATACCTATGCGGTCAAGTTCTTCTTCTTCAATGGGCTAGCTTTCTTTTACGCCATGGGAGCTTTGTTTGCCGTTGCCGGAGCTTTGATCTTCATGAACAACAAACAACGTGACGGTCGTTCAGTGCATTTCATACTGGAACGCACCACTCTAAACCGAATCAGCTACGGGCTTTATTTGCTTTTGTACTTGTCTGTTTTGAGCATGTGTTTGGCGTTCATGGCTGCAGGTTTTGCAGTTCTTGCTCCGGGTCAGAGACCACGCGTGGATCAAATTCTCTTCCTTTCTTTCTTCTTCTACTTGAGTGCTGCTGTTCTACTAGTCATCAGCTACATCTTGTTTTGCAAGATCTGGAAGATTGCAAGAAACTACTACATGCAGCATCTGGCAATGCACATTAGCCGTAATACTGTATAATATATCAGTCTGCAGGCCCAGTAGGACGTGATCCACTGTTGATGTTGGTGATCTCGCGAGGACCCGGCAGCGTGCAAATCATAACACTACTCACGGTTGTAATCGACGCTTCATCACCCTAGTGCCTGTATGTATGACTAATGTTAGTGATCCAAGGACCAATGCAGACGTTGATTAGACTTTGCATTTTGAATGACTTGAAACATTTGTACAAAATTTGACCCAAGAACGTTAATGCCAAAGCACTTGTTACACTTGGCTTGGCTCCTATTACCATGTTGCACCCTTGTATAATACAAACTATCGATGTTTGGTGATCTTGATCGACAGCTGATCTAGATCTACTCCTAGGAACCGATCAATGCTTCATAGTAGGTAATCGTGGACCTATCTAGAAGCAATCGATGTTTGGCGATCTGGGACCCGTGCAGACGATGTTGATCAGTAGTTGCTGATCTAGATCTACTCCTGTGAACTGATAAATGGTTTAGGATACTGTCTAGATAGATGCGCATCATACCAAAGCCCACATCAATCTGTTCATTTGAATGTAAATTTTGTACAAATTGGGATCACACTGAATGTAATTATTTTTGATTTCATGAGTTACGGCATTGCTCTAGTTGCTCGATTAATCATTCACAACAAGTATTATATAGTGATGTTGAAGGATTTGTACTAAATTGGATTATGTGACAATCTTTACAACTTCCACAGTAGCTCAAGTAACACACGGTCCATGATATCTATGTAAACTTGTGCTCAGTAATTTCAGTGTCCCTGAGACTAATTAGTTCTCTCATTCTACAACTGCATGTCTTTTGCATTGTTGGTTCTAGTCTAGCTTGCACGTTTGTTATAGTTGTGTCATAGGGGTCTCTAGATCTATGTGCCGCCCAGTTTAATTTCAAAGCGCTCTGTGGAGTGTAGATCCCATTGCACCTGAGGGGAAATAGCTGCTGGATATCTTTGTTGATTATCAAACATTTTTGGAACTTAGCTTCCTGCCTAGCATGGCACGCCCTCTTTGAGTACGTGTTTTATATGCATACGTAGAGGGTCAGCTTATGTATATGTCAAGTCCAAACTTAACCCTAAATTAGCTCCACTAACTCTAGGTGCCAGGTGGTTAGGAGAATGTGATGTGTCTTCCCAGAGACACCTATGTCAACCTAGTGATCTAACGTATCATACTCAATGTTTTTCTTCTGACAAATTTTGTTGTTTTTTCCCCCAAAAATTGGTAATAATTTGTTTCTCTAGTGTAAATTTGACAGTTTTCGATTTTGGGAAACAATCATCAAGTTGTTCTTTTTTATTTTAAAAAAATCATTCCCCCCTATGTTTCTAACATTTTCCAAAAAATCATACTTGGTTTTTGGTAACTATGAGTTAGGTGTCCTGTAGAATCTCCATTTCCCTTCTTAAATCTGCAAATCAAAATATTTTCATTCCAAGACAAACAAATAAAAAATTGAGAGATTAATTCATAGTACATTGAACTAAATGGCTTTCAAGAAAATTGTGAACACCTCTACTAGGTCCATAGGGGGACACTTAGTCTGAAAATTTCAAACTACTTGTATCAAACAAGTATTTCTTTAGACAACTATTAGGTGAAGCAATTTTTTTCCCTCACATTATTGTTATTTACTTTCTTATTATGCAAACATTTTAAGTGTTCTATGTTTATTTATTACTTTTTTGCATTCAACTTTAACATCTTATATTCATTTAATTTTTTTGTTTTAGTAAGCCCAGAGTTAGAAAGGTTTAGGTTAGCTTGGAATAATTTTTTTCAATTTACACATGAAATTTTGGGATGAAAAAATACAAGAGCTCATGAGTTTAAAGAGAGGCCATGATTTTATATACATCTCATTAATATAATCCACATGTATAGTTTACCTGATCTTCATTACCTCTAAATCTATCTAAACTCATTAGCTTACTAATTAAACCTATCAACTAATGATTTTTTTTAATTAAAAAAATTAACACATACCCCATATTAATTATATTTTGAATTTGATAATAAACGTAACCCTAATATAAAATTTACTCAACAATCAATATATAGCACTCTATATTTTTACTCACATATTGAATTTTCCCCCCAATACTCAATACACATGGTCAAATAAGTGCAGTTTTAAATTGGCTGCAAATTTGGTAATTACTTGCTTCAAACTTAAATATTCTTATGTGTATTGAATTTCATATAGAATATATATGTGCCAATTATGGCCTTGAGTCACATCTGTTATGTTGGCTTGAGTGGTAATATGTTGTGTACAATGGTTTGAACATGTGTTCATTGAGTTCTGTTCGAATCTTCTTAAAGTAGTCTGGCAGGAGGTGCTTAGGCTGATAACTGTGAACTTACTCTTGGATGGTTCTTTCTTTTTCCAAGAACCTTTGCTGAGTTCCAGACTTTCAGAGTAAATTGGAACCAGTTTTGGTACCGGTTTCAGTTTTGAAAAAATGAACAGAAAGGATTGCATGGTGATCTGCATTTTCTAGCAAGAAGAATCCAGTGTTGGTTTTTGTGCATGAATGTTTCTCCCCTCTCCTAGTTTCTGGTTATTTGACAAATGATTTTGGTAGTTCATAATCAATTGTCAGGAAGTGTGGTTAAGCCTTATAGGACATGATTAAGGTTCTATCTAAGTTGTGGAGGCATAGATAAGGTTGTTGAGGGATGATTCTTTGTTCTGGGTCCAGTTCAATGCTTATTTTATCCCACTTCCAATTCTAACTTCAAACATTTATCCAATTTGGATTTGGATTCTCAATTTGGAGACTGTTTTGGTTCTGGTTCTAGTTTTGGTTCTGACAAAAAAAAATTAGTTTGGTTTTGAGTTAGTAATTATCATATCCGAAATTGGCATTCAAGGAACTTCCCAACATTTGTGTAAACCAAAAAATTCATGTATTGTGTTTAGTCCCAAGGGCAAAAATACAGCTACTATTTGGGAACCATGTTGAAATATTTTTAGTCAAATGGACAAGCAAACATGAAGGTGTATTGAAGTGGAAGTGGTTCACACAGAGAAAGTAGATTTGGATTTTGATTAATAACAATTCTAACATTGGTACTTCCATCTAGTGTACCGGACCATACAAAATAGAGAAATTATATCGCAAAATGGAAGACAATTATGAAAGTACAATTAATCATGCAGACAAAGTTCCCAATATATTGAAAGTTTGGAACCTTTGATGTAATTCTCCAAAGAACTTCCATGAAAAATTCTACAGCTTCATAACTAATAATAATATGTGGGTTCAATGTTTGATTTTCTTGTTCAAATAATCATTGATTTAAAGTGTTGATTATGTGATCATCAGGGGTGAAACTTTGAATGCTTCACAATGGTTTTCCCACTTATCTCTTGATTGTTTAGTTGTTTATTGAATCCTCACTTGGGGGGTGACAAAGAGAGACCTTTGAATCATTGATATTCAATAATCAATTGAATCATATGCAACCACATGGAGATTTCAGATAATCAATTCCTGAGATGATAGATTATTGCACCAAGATATAATGGAACCTTGAACTGCCCTAATTTCTGGATTCTTCTTTTCCCACTTAATCAAGCAAAAACCAAAGCCAAAGATCCATGTGTTGAAGCTGACTAGTAATTTCAGAACAATCCATTCATACCATTCTAAGGAAGAGCAACTTTGGCGTACTGGAGTCCACAAAGACAGGATGTGGACCAAACATCTTTCTTCTGTCTTATAGTTGGTTTGGATGCCATCAAAATGGTGGCAAAACGTCCCTAAAGGTCTCTATACATGGTTATCGACCCAAGTGAATGTGCAATCTTGCCCACAGGCATGGCCTAATAAAAGCTTAGGTGGAACAGAGTACAAGCTTCCAAAAGATGTTCGCCTTTTGACTATTTGTTCTTTGCGAGCTCGAAAGTAATTCTGGTCCCTCCTGAAGCCTGTATGATTGAGCTATTTCTCGTGCCCAGTGCCGAGTTTCTGGGATTAGAATCATTCGTCAGGAGCTTTGGTGTATGGAGCGTGATGATCACTTCTAGTAGTTGATAGCACCATTCATAAAACAGTGCGTTTTGAGTGCTCTCCTTGCACGTTTTATATGTGCTACATGATGTAGATGGCCGGGGGGGGGAGTAAGAGAACACGGGATGCGAGCTGCTTGTAAGCAGGGGATTGGCGAAGCATGGGATGCGACGATGGAGCACGACAGGCAGGAAGAAGAGGAAATGATGTACCTGCGACAACGGGCACAGCTGTGGCCACAACCGCCATAGCTTTGTGCTTTGTCCTGCTCGCTCGCTCGCTCGCTCTCTCCCTCTCTCTCGTCGCTGCGCAGACGCCCACGACCACTCTGTTTCCCCGCTGTCGTTCCCGCCTCAGTCTGTTCCATTCACCTACTCCCCATCTGTCTATTTCTTTCACACATATTGGTTTCTTTACCCTTGTTTCTTTCTTTTACTCATCTATGCTTCTTTTGCTTAATTTGGTTTCCTTAATCTTTGTTTCTTTTACCCAGTTTGGTTTTATTTATTATTTATTTATTAGTTTATTAACTAAATTTTTTTAAACCTCTATTTCTTTTATTAGCTTTTATTTCTTTTTCTCATCTATATTTCTTTTCTTCAAAGTTGGTTTTTTAATGGCTTCTATTTCATCTTTTATCCTTTATTTTTCTTATTCTTCTCTGTTTTTTTCAACTCATTTTGGTTGATGTTAACTTCTGGTTCATTTATTTTCTTCTATTTCTTTCTCTCTCCTTTATGGGTTTTCTTTTAATCTTTAAAAATAAAAATTTCAAAGGGTGAGGTTGCTTTCGGTAGGTTTTTATGTCAATATTTTTTCCTTTGTTATTTGTGTGGGGGTTTGAGCGTTGGCATAAAGTAGCAGGCTTTTTTATGAAGGCCTTGCTCCCTTCAATTCTTAGGCCTCTTCCAATTTCGATTTCAAGTGTTGTTTTTCGGGTTCATAGCCTATGTTATCCTTCTTCGTCCCTTGGGCGGTAAGAATGTGGTTTAACATGACATCCTTTGTTCTGGTTCTGGCATTTTGTATTCTCAGCATGGCATGATCTATCATTAGAGAAGTATTGTTAGGTTTTTAAAACTTTGTTTTTCAATAGTTTTTCCAACTCTTTGTTCACCTTTCTTGCCCTTTCTTTCACTATGGCAACTTGGCCTTCGATTTTTGCTTTGAATCTTTTTTGTAAATTTCATTTAGGTGTTCCTTGACCTCATTTGTGTGTGCGCATCTTTTTTATTTTGCGTTGAAAAGTTTAGATTGTTTTTTACTTTCTTCTAAACCAGTTTACCCAAGACCTATTTGATGTAACTGCTTGGCATCTATTTTTGTTGTTTTCTTAGTGGTGTCTTGTCCTTCCTCCTTGAGGTGAAGTGATTAGGCATAGGGAAATTAGGGTGCACTTTCAACAATTTTTATTTGGGGATTGGGATGAATTTTAGACATAACATTTTTTTTGGATGTGTTTGCTTGTGATAGTTTTGTTTAATAGCTTTGTTAGTTTCAGCATCATTACAAATCATTGCACATTGGAAGCCTTGCGTCTTTTAGATTTAAATTTCCCTTGCTTGGACTTTGATGGATTTTTAACATGATACAAATGTGGAGCTTTCCTTGGACTCTTTGAAGTCAATTTTATTACACGTCCCATTTGTGAGGAAGCACTTTGTCAAGCATGATTTTGAAACATTCAAGGATTCAACTAATGTTTTCATTCAATTTCATCAATGGAGTTCCCATGTGGCCACTAGTTGCATCCTATAATCCATGGCTCACATTTTTGGTGTTGTTAAGCTTTTGGCTTTGGCAAAGCTTTGAAATGGCACTCGACCAATCACAATGGGTGAAGCATTCTATCGATTAGTGAATAGGGCTTTATGTTTATAATTTCATGACACATCTCTTTTTCACCTATCATTACATCAATTTGGCATGGTAATTAAAAGGTAGTTCTAAAACAATGGTCCATCTAGTATTTGAGCCACTTTAGATGTCCACCCCAACTAAGTGGTGTTCTAGGTGGATGTAACGAAAGCCTTCAACACCATCTCCCATAAAACCATCTTCTAAGAGTTTCAAGGAGCCAAAGTCAATTGTTTTAGCTTTTCATTTTGTTCATTCATTTTATGCCTTTTAACCTCTTTTGTTTTTGAATCATCATTCACCCTATAAAGATTTGTGTGTCATCCTTTTGTTTGTATGCACAAGTCAAGGTGATTTGTTTGGTGGGCCTCTTTTTGTGCTCATTCATTTTCATGTTTTATATTGTTCTTGAAATGTTTTTCTTTTATGCCTTTTCCTTTTGCATGACCCATGACATTCATATCTTTGGCCTTTATGGGGTTGGTCATTTGTCTTGCAAATATTTAGCTTGGGCCCTTTTTAAATTGCCTCTTAGGTTTGCCTTCCTAACTAGTTTTTGTAACCATGTCACCGACATTAAGATTTTGGGCATCTTTCTTTTGGTTCCAGTTTTTTTCCCATCCTTTTTACAAGAGACTTTGGATGATGTTATCTATCATGTTGATTTGCTATTGAGTTTAAGGAATGTTCAAGTAACATTTGGGATCCTTCATAAATGTTTCAATTAAAGGCCTTACTATTTGCTTTGTTCTTTCCCCCCTCTTTTGGGTATTCAATGTTAGCTGAACACTTTCAATTCAACCTTGTTGGGAGTTTTTGAAAGGCTTCTAGGTTCGGGCTTTTTGAACTGCCTTTAAGCTCCCCTAATCCATTGACAAGTTTGTCTCCCCATTTCTAATGGAGGGTTAAATTTCATTTTTACAAAAAGCATTGCTTCGACAACCTATTTAGGGAGCTGGGTTTTAGTTGCACCCGTCATAACCTTTAGGTTCTTGTTGAACTTTTGCTTGTTTTTATTAAGAGTGATAAGAAAAAACAATTAATTTTATTTTTTTCCAGGCTCATTTAAAGTTGACACAAGAGCTTTGTCCCTTACCGGTAGCAACATGTGTACCCCATTAGAATAATTGGCAAAGAGAAGAGAAAATTGGCTTCAAGAGATTTTTTTAAAAAGAAATTACATAATCATATTATTCTAACATCATTTCTAATTTTTATTTTAATTTACATTAGACACGTTGGAGAAACACATTTGAAATCTTATGTGAAACTAGGTGTGGGTGCATGACAATTTGCTTGCCAATGATCCTTTTTTTAAAACTAGCTTCATACATTTTCTCCAATGCGTTGCAACTCAGTATACTTTATTGATGTGCTAACAGTGAGAGTGAAGAGCACTATAACCCCTTCTCTTTCAATTTTGTGTTCATTTTACAAGCAAAGAATGCTAATGTCGTAGCAAATGTAGGCAGCCTCTATTTCAAAGTGTGTTGTTACTATGGGTGAAGGTTCTTTTAGCTAGGTGTCATTCCCCTCCCCTTATTTATATGCTTCTCACAACTACAGGTACTTGATTTGTCCCTCTTCCCTTGGTGGTGTGCCCTCTTTGGAGGTTTCGTTGTTTGTTAGTATTTGAGTCCTTCCATCTTGGACCTTTTTCTTCCCCTTCGTTGGGTGCTTTGTTTTTATTGATGATTGGCATCTATACATGCTGGTCAGCCTTTTAGGCATTTTGAAATATCATTGTCCATTTTCTATCATTTCTTATCTACCTATTCCTATTTTCAATGCACCTAAACTATTTTATGACCTACTACACATCTTTACACTAAGGAAGGGCCCAAGTCTACTTGATTGACCTCATCACTGTTGGGCGGTTCTTTGTGTTTGCTAATAACTATCAGACTTTCTGGGTATTTATAAAATCAGAATCAAAGAACCATCAGTTATGGTTACTTCAAAACCCTCAAAGAACCACCATGAAAGAATTGTCATTCTTTGGATGGTTCTTTGAGCTTTTTCAAAAATTGAGAAACATGGGTACATATCATAATTGGGAATTCTATTTTTCAGATAATAACGATTCCATATCAGAGCCAGTTATTTGACATTGTGAGAACTGTGGTTATATCAAAACTGGGTATTTGATTTTTTCAGATTTTACCAGGCCCTACCTGTTCTCTAACATTAAGATTGATTTGAATCTTCACAAATTTGAAAAGGCAACTTTCTTGTGGTGAGTTTACATGATGCTTTCGAGTGAGGTTCTTAGAAATTACGTTCCCTATATACCCCTATTTACAACCCACCTAAAATGTTTATAACCTAGTTATTACTCACCTCTATGCCATGGAATGGGCAGGGCCTAGCAAATTCTAGCTGGTGTTCCCTCACTGGGCTCAATCTATTGAGCCTAATTGAAAGCAGCTGGCAAATTGTGCCAGGTCCTACCCATTCTCTAGGGAAGATGCTAAATACCTGCCCCCCCCGCCCCCAGCTGTTCACAGTGTGCCAGGCATGGCCTCAATCAATTGGCTCTGGACAGAGCTTGTGAAGGGGTATTTTGTGTCATCCATTCTCTAGTATGTTGAGGTAAACCTGAGACAAAATGTGAATTTCCATGAAACTTTGAAGTAAGCTTCTTAGATATAAGTTCGTTTATCACTAGAAAATTAACTCAAGCTATCAAATTTTGAGATGGTTGCCTAAATTATAGTCAGTTCATATGGCGCAAATTCTTCCTCTTTTCTAAGTTCCTGGTGGTGTGGCATGTGCCATTTACTATGGTGACAGACTATGAGATGTCATTGCCAAAAGATTTTGTCATGTACAACTTGCAGGACAGGACTATTGGACACTCACATTCTGTAAGGCTCATGAGGTTGTGTACATAACCATGAAGTCTGCATGGAAGGTGCTTTCTGTTAGGAGAATTCCAACTAGGTGCATCCATCACCCATATGTAGGTACTGTTCTGTTGGGAAGGTCATAAAGTCATTATAATCAGGCCAGCTGAAATCCAGAAAGCTGGTCTACAAGATTATCTCTAAGTTCACAACTGGGATCCCAGTTTTGGACAAGGGAGGGGGGAAGGGACATTCCCTCATGTCAATACCTGCATACTCTGATTAAGAACATTTACAAAAAATGTCACAGGATATACCTCAAGGACTTTGCTTCACAGCCAGATGCAAGAAGCTACAGCAGAAGCCTTCAAAAATACAATTTAATTCACCACAAAAAGAAGCAATACACATGGGCAGCGTTCTCATCAAAGATATCTAGTCTACAAAACTAATATAAGGCTTCCTTGTGTATGTTCCGTCCATGAGGACACAGTGGAATAGCCTGCTCAGCTCTGCCTTTAATGTTATTTTTTCTTTATATCTGTGTTATTATATGAGGTGATATCAGAGCTTTTGGCACATTGACATGGTAACTTGTCAAAATTCCTAGAGGGCTGCTCTGGCCTTTTCAGCAAAAGTTGAATACATTTTAGATTGTTTAGCTGTCATGTGGCTCGAGCAGGAGTAGATGAATTGAAGTTTGCACGCATACAATTTCACAAGAGGAAGTAATATGCCCAAATGGACATTGTGATCATGATGTGCATTTGTGGACCTAAATACAGTATAGGTGAAGGGTCTACATTCAGACCCTTTCACAATTTAATGCTGAATGCTGCTGCCAAAAATCCAGGAAGGGTCTAAATGTAGACCCTTCACCCACATAAAGAAACACTGCCTTTTTTATAAACAGGACTCTTACAGAATTTAAGGTCCAGTTGAGATCTTACATGGGTTGTAAGATTCTGTGTGAGATTATGCCTTAGAAGCAATAGAGAAATTCAAAGGGAAATCAATGGTGGTTCTTTAGGTTGAATATATCATATCTTTGTGTGTATGTGTTTTTTTTTTTTGAATTTTGTGATCTCGTCAAAATTGCAATCATCCATTAAAAAAAAAAGCCAAATCTGGTTATATACCAAATATGAAATTAAAAAAATAAGAATGCTTCTTTATTCTTCACTGCCTATGGAACCTTTATAAAAGTCCAGCAATTTGGATTTGATTTCCTCAAGTTATGGAATTTTTGAATGAAACATGGGTCTTATAGGTTGAAATCAGATTTTCCAGGTAGTAAAGCACTGGCAGAGATTTCCTAGTGTATTTGTAGAACACCTTGTTCAATGAATTGTTTCCTTATTGAAAAGCAAAATGCATGATCATGCAAGCAATTCATTTTTCAAAATGGCCTCTCTTGTTTTTCACTTTTCTCCCGTGAATCCCAGTGGATACCTGGGGTGCTTTACACCAGGCAGCATCCATGAATTTTTGGGCGAAAATTTGGCAAAAGGTGACACAATTTTCTGAAAAGGGAAGAATATTTTATGATAAATTCCCTTTCTTCCAAAACAATTGCCAAATTGTGACAGAAAACTGTTTTGTTTTTTGGGAAGGTGTCACTACATTCATGTCTACTTGTTACACAGTTAAGTTCTCTGGAAAAGAGTCTTAAGTTTAAATTTGCCAAAGGATGCTTGCCAATTTGACTCTAGCCTATCAGGGAATTGGAAAAAAAAACACTGGATAGGCTAGTGTCCTCAGATCAGGACTTTCCCAAAATAAGTGCCCCTCAGCTTCACCTCAAGGGGTGCTTATTTCATGAATCCCTTGGTGCTTGGGTGTTACCTTACACAAAACTTAGCAAGAATTCAGCCACAAAAAAATTACTGTCATATCCCATAAAAACATGTTTTGGACCATTGAACCAAGCGTTTTTTGAGCTGATGGAATTTCACCAATTTGCCACCTAGCAAAAGGGGATGTTACATCCCTTGCATAAACCAAAGAAATTTGGGCCATTTGATTCACCAAGTTCTTAGGGTTTAGGATTAGGGCTAGTTGGTTTTTGGATGTGTCAGGGGAGCAGGTTGTCGGCAGGTGCTCCTCATCGTAGTCTCATTTCACTTGCATTGGAGAGCTACTAGTTCATTGTCACTTTTTTGAATCATTCCATTGTCATCTCTCTCTCTATCTTCACCTATCTAAAAAGTATAATTGTCATTGTTGAGCATTGAAGCTCAAAGTTTAAGTTGCTGCCTCTCTCATATGCTTAGAAAATTAGTTGTCACTCAAGAAATCCCTTTATAAGAAATCTTTAGTTCTTTTCCTGCATAATAATGCAATTGAAGGTGGGCATTGTGATTTTTTGAAATGCCCCTGGGTGGGATGGGGCAGTACTGAGGAGAGAAACCCTAAATCAAATATCTGCCTAAAACTGCCAGGTTTTTGCCAGTTCTTTCATGAAACCTGGCAGTTCTTTCAAGTTTTTGAAATACCCAAATTAAACCTGGAGGTTCTTTGGATCTGATTTCTTTCTAATACCCAGACCTTGTGGTTCTTTGATTCTGAATTTCTTCAAATACTCAGAATTGAGAGGTATTACCAAAAACAAATACCTGCCCCATGCGGGCAAAAACCTACAAAGAATTTCTTAATGTAGTTCGAGGAGTGCTTACAATGCTAAGATCCGAGGGCGCATTTGGGGCATTATGTTTTTTGAAATGCCCTGTGTCAATTTTTACTTTTCTCCTATGATACTTGAGGGGAATCTTGTCTGTACCTGCTGAGTATCATGGGGAAAAAGTAAGAAAAAAATCAACAGAAATCTGTAAATTTTTATGCTTTGCAATGCCCTCGGGCCAAGACATTCCAAAAACAATAGGCCCTTGGCCTCTAACCTCAGGGCCCTGTTAACGCCCCAGTCCTGGAGCGTTAGTGTACACATTTATCCTAGTAAACTAGATTCACATTATCCGGCATGGTACTTGGAAACTTTGTTTGATAAGTGGAATGAGTTTTGTTGTACTACCAATGAGGACCTTATGAAGCAAGTTTGATTGAAAGCACATAGTGGATCCACTTGCTTGCAGATAATCAACTTTATTCAGGACAAAGCTTATCAACAGGTGATCATCTGAACCCAATGCACATCTTCCTTGGATCAGATAAATGATGGCAACCGTTCAAGGGAACATAGCTTTATTTGAAGAGCCTGGATGTAATGACAGGAATGTATATCATGTGACTAAGTTGAGGATGAAGTTCAGACTCTGATTGTGTCAGGAGAGTGTGAAAGAATCTTTTGGGTTTCGAGTCTGGACTAAGGCCAAGTGGCTTTTCAGGCAGCTGTTTGGGTCTGCACCTGGGTTGGGTAAGTTACAGTTGTGCTGATCTCTTTGGTTGAGAGGAGTGTGGTTGGTGGAGAACTGATGTTTTCCCTGTTCTCTGGAGCTTCCTCATCTACTTCAATACAAGAAATTATTTAATCTTTTGATGTGCATGTGAACGACTTAAAGGTAGTTCCATTTTTCTTTTTGGTTAATTTTGTGTGATGTTGCCAAAGTGTTGATCACCCATCTACAGATTTAGCCAAATTGGGCTCAAATAAGTATATGAAAGCAAACTCATTGGAGCATTGTGATATATTTTTGGCTACCTACTGGTATTTTATATTAAAATCTGGGAATTTTATTTTTAGTTTTAAAAAACTCTAGTAATTGAAAACCCAAAAAATCACTTCATTTTCACATTTTTCATTTTAATTTCTCTCTCCAGCTTAATTGAAAATCTGGAAGAGACTGAGATAGAACCATAATTCACAATGATAATTTGAAAAGAACAAGGACCAAATGTTTTTGACCCTTCACCATTGTTCTTTATTGCTGAAATTTTAAAAGCCCAGAACTGGAAATTATTAACAAAATCTGAGAACCACACAACACGGCCACCTACCAACCTGATTTTCTTGGCTATTCAAAGTCCTCAGTACGTGCTCTGCCAAACTTCACTGATAATAATGAGCTCTTACCCATAACAAACCAACACCCACAAGGTACCAAGAAGTATTTATTGGGTTCAATTTGCAAATAACTTAGGCCTAGCTAGGTTTTACATAATACCATGACCACCCTGATCTAAGCTTGAGGTATCTCAAAGCTCAGCAAATTACATAGCCTCTCTCTCTTAACACTTCACATTGGAAAAATCAGCCAACAAGATATATATATCTCACAGCTGACATTGTTTAGGCTGCTTTTTGTACCTGTCAAAAGCAGTTCTTTTGTCATGAATTGCAGCCAGATTTCGACCTAAAATTTCAGAAAGGAATATTTTGTTGTGAAATCCCTGTTGTGTAAGAAAAAAGTTTCCAATTTTTGGAAAGAAACCTTTTCTTGACAGAAAAAGTCTTGCTACAATTTGGATATAGTCTTTCGGCCAATTTCTCACCAATTTTCTTCATTTTTGAACTTTTTCCTACAACCATGTCACCAATTAATGCTAAATCATTTTTGTGACAATCAGCGACAATCCTACATCAGAAAACTGAAAAGGGAGCACTAGTCACAAGCAAATTTCACAGCAAAGAAAGGTAAAGGGGACCCAAAAAAAAAAAGGCCTTTCAAAATAAATGTAACAATTAAAAATCAGTAATCACTACTGAAGGCAAAAAATGAAATATCCTGTCCTCAATGAAAGCTAGTAGGTGTATAACCATTAGACAGTCCAGACATAAAAATATTGCTCCAAAGATGGATAGAAGATTTGAATATTTCCACCAGTTGTTAGTTGCAACATTGGTGAAATGAGTAGCAAACTGGTTATTAGGAATGTCAAGTTACCTAGCTCACCATATTTTATATGTGATCTTGTCAAGGGTGTTGTTAGATTACCTCTGGCTGATCTGTTTCTTGTTCCACCCCATTCCAACTGTCTTTCAATGCAATTTATAATTGAGGGGAAGAGTGTGTTGAGTGTGGACAATGGAAACTCTAGATGCCTCCATTAAGGGTGGTTTATAATTTACACCAATATTGTCAAGGTCTTGAATTATGAGAGGAACTTTGGTTTCAATTTTGATTCTGATTTTTTTTTGGTTTGATATAGTTTTCAGTGTGATTTTGAAATTGGTTTTTTATATTTACAACACCTTTAGTTTTGGATATTTCTTTCAAATTGTGGAGCTTGGTCTGGATTAAGACCAGGTCCAAGTTCATTTACCTCACACACAATTAAAATTAAAACATTTGTGAAATATTGTTCTTGTCCAAGCGGCGCATGTACCCAAAACAAAGACTGTGCATTAGGCATTCAACTTATTTTTAAAGTAATCCTTACTTTGGGTTTGATTTTGATTTCGATGTGTTCACTCATCTGCCCATTTGAACTATTCATAAAGTCCACATAGTTTTGTTCAATTTATAATATGGTTTACCTAGGTTATTGGTCACATAGATTAGAGCATCTCACTGCAAACCCTATTGACCTCATAAAAAACAATTTATTAATGAACTCCCCACCACAACCTTGTGATCACTAATTTTTTTTCTTGTCATGCCCTTTGGGGCTCCTCACTGTGATAATGACACATTCTTTGTCACCTCAGTAAGAGCTTTGTTACATTGTTGTGCAATGTGAGCTTGTTGCACAGAAAAAAGATTGCAAGTGAGCTTTTTTCTCTTGCTTCAATGCAAGCTCCTTTTGCAAAAAAAGGTTTTTTTTCTTTTTTGCTATGCATGTTTGCTACACATGTTTGTTGCAACACAAGTTCTAATTTTTTTTCTTACTACACACGTTTGCTACAATGCATGCTTGTTGTTCAAAAGAATAAAAGGAAATGCATGTTTTCTTCTTCTTCTTGCTGCAATGTAAAGAATATTAAATTATTTTTTCCCTACTGTGTAAATGATTACTTCGTATTTTCTATTGATGCTTCTTTCTCCTTTTGCTTTGAGGGCTTTGTGGCATGTGATTATGGTGGGGCAAAATGCCTCTAGATTGGTGTAAGTCCAACAAACTTACTAGCAACTTTGGTTTTGCTAGGATTATTTGTAAATTTGTCACGGAGATGTTCATGGGGGATTAGCTAAATAGGGGCTAATTAGGTTAGGGCCTACCTAGCTCACTACCTACCTATGGCCTATTTACTTAACTATGGATTAATGTTAGTTAAAGTCTTGTCTTTTGCAACCACTAGTTTGCAATTAGATGCACCTAATGGTTGCATGTGACTATAAGTAGTTGTTTTGGTAACTTTATTCAATTTTGGACAATCCTTGGTCATCTCTACAACTAGGTTCCAACTAATATCATCATTATCCTTTCAAATAAATGATTTCTATGGCACTATATATACCATATTCACATTGGTGACAATAACAATTACAAACATGATGATGTGGATATATACATGTACATTGTACAATGTGGATGCTAGGTAGCTAAGTAGTTGCCACCTAGGCATAGCCTATGTGCCACATGACCTAGGTTTAAGCATAGCCTAGGTGCTATCTATTTTAGATGCCACATAGCAAAGGTTGTCACATGTCACATAGTGGATCATAGTTTAGTTGTCACATGTTAGAATGTTATTGGTTCACATTCTAGTCACATTATAATTATAACCTAATGTTCAAATATGTGTATATGATGGATGTATGTGTATTCTATTATGAAAAACTTCATCCATATTTTGGGACTAGTTGTCAATGGTGACTTGTTTCCTATTAGGTGCAGTTGCATTAATACATACCATTAAAAATCATCACCATTGCTTAATTTTATCTATTTTGAATTGTAAGAAAATAAAAGAATTCAACATATGGATTTTTTTAAAACAATAACATTTGCATTGTATTGATATACATATCAATCTAATGAACAAAAAAATAAAATTAAACATTTTTTATACTATGTAATTAATGCTTTTAAGCAGTAATTAAGTAGTAAAAATATAGAAAACAAAAATTTATTTTTTTTAAATGACATACATTTGTCCAATTTTTTTAATATAAACATCAACGTAATAGTATTAACAAAAATTTGAAGATTTTAATTTTTTAAATGATGTGTTTAAAAGATTTCAAGAATATTTTTGAAAAATAGTGAAAAAGCACAAAATCTAAAGGGTGAGTGTGGCTCCATAGTAGAGTGGTTGGATCTTACTAGAATTTTTTTGAATCACAAATGTTGCTTACAATTAAAGATTAGTTGTAAATATGACCAATTGCAAATCCTTGTTTTTCTTTTAGTTTATTTACTTACCTATGGCCTACATACATACCTAGGACATGCACAATGAAAAGCTTACATAAGAGATTAAACCTAGGGCCTACCTTGGTTAACCAATACCTAGGGGCTATTCAAGAAGCTATATAAGGCTTACAATATTGGGAGCTATAATAAAATTTCCTAGGTTAGGACTTATTTAAAAAGGTTATGTAAATAACCTAGGGGGCTAAAATCAAAGAATACCTAGAGATCACCTAAGGGCCTCTTTACATTATTGGTGAAAACACATGTAGATGGATAATTTAGAGTATCATAGTTATAGTTTTTTTAGATTGTAAATGAACTTTAAATGTAAAATCATATTTGACATTAATATTGTCACTTTTTAAAATATTCATATTGTAATAGATTTTATGTCTAAAAATATGGATGAGTTTTAAGAAAAAAGTGAAATCATAATGAACTTTTGAAATAATGACATTGTTTTTGTCACACATTTAATTTATGATGTCATTATTAAATTAAAAAATTGTGATGCATTGGGGCATTTTTGAATAGTTTTATAACAAGTTGCAAAAGATTATTCAAAATTTCATTTGCATGCAAAAGAGTTATTCTTGGGCAAAAGGATTTGTATTCTTTGTCTAATGTAACTTCATGTTGACTCCTTTTATTTAGATTACACCCCACATCAAATGAGGGTTGTAAAATTAAAATACATTAAAATTGTCCTAATAAAAGAATTTTTTATTTTGAAATTAATTTAGAAAAAATTATTTCATTTTACACATTCAAAATCCATTTCACATTCAAAATCCCTATCTTTTGCATGAAGTTTTTGATCAATCACATGTCTACTTATACTTGAAGGGCGATTTACCAATATTTTAACCATAACCATAGGGGGGTGCACATTGAATAACATAGTTTGTTAAATGTCCCAAATTTACAGTAGTCTACAATAATATAAAATATTTTGAATGTTCAAACATTGTCATTTTCAAACCATTTAACCATACTTTTCACCTTTATGAGCTATTTAAAACAAAGGCTATCAAAAGACTACATAGGGGATTATTTTAAAAATTACATAGGGACTATTTAGGGACCTACTTATGTATGGGGATACCTAAAGATTATTTAAAAGGCAACAGAAGATCTACATAGGGGCTATGAGTAAGCAGTTTGTAAACCCTATGTAATGCCCTTTGTAAGTCCTATATAACCCTCTTTGCATTATGGATCAACCTTATGTAACCTTTTAAATAACCCTTTAACATTGTTTAATTTTTAAAATCCTTAGCTAGCCCCATGGGTAGGCTTTATGTAACCCCCAAAACAACCCTTAGGTCTCCCATAACTTATGTACACCCCTAGGTGTTTCCCTAGGTAACACCTTATGTAAGCTTTATGTAGTGTCGCAACCCTAACTTTGGGCTCATGACCAAGGCAAAGGGGGTCGTAAGGGTGCGGGCCAAAAGGGAGCCGGGAGTCACATCACATATTCTCGAGAGTGTTAGAAAGTGTGAGGGAGTATGAGGGAATGAACCTTCACCCTCCCAAGGCAACTCTCACTTTGGGAGATGAAGTCTTGGTGGATTTTTGAAACTTTAGAGAGCAATTACAGGGGTCAAATCTCAATGTCTTGTGGAGTTCTTTATATCATTGGAAAGCTCTTTGAGCGTAGATGTCTAAAACGGGCTCGCATTGCTCAATTAGACATCTGAAACACAAGTTATGGCCAAAAGAAGGGCCAGGAGTCGAATTGCCAGTTTGACTCCTGACCATTAAAAGTCAAGAATCGACCCGATTTACTTAGCTTCAGGGGGCGTGCCACATATCGTTGGAGAAATCTTGACAAGAGCTACAACTTTGCTTTAGACTGCATTGTGATCCGAGGTCTGCTTGCAAAGTTATGGGGCTCCAAAGTCGCGGGAGTCCCATTTGGCGCGATTTCGGGACTCCCACTCGGGAATCCCGGGAAAAATAGCCATTTGGATGTAACCTCCATGGAGAACTGCAGAGTATACTATAAGGGGGAAGGTGGTGGCTTTCCCCAAGTCCAGGCCGTGGTGAGTCTTGTGTTTCCGTGTTGCCCGTGGCTCGTCTTAACACCAAGGGTGTTCCAATTATGCATTAACCACTTTGTGTGAGTTGTGTGCAGGCCCGTGTGAGTGAGTGAAGCTTGTCAACTCTTCCTAGTCCCATCCCGAAGCTCCAACACGCTTTTCTACCCCTCAAAGTGTTGTGAGCTAGGGAGCGTGCTCCAACTCCTCCTTTTCCGTTGTTTTCTACTTGGCCTCACATTTGAGCCCTTTAAGGAGTTGGGAGTGCGTCATGTAGGGTAAAAACATGGATGAAAATCACCTTTTAATTTATTTAACATGATCTATTTTAGTGCATGATCTATTTTTATATTTAAAATTAGTCCTCTTAAAGTTGTAGTCATATGGTTTACAAGTGTGTCCCAAACTTTCAAAACACTTAAAAAATATGATTTTTTTCCACCAAATACCAAACTTTTCTATAGATTTGACCGCAAAATGGATAAAACACTATCACAAGTTCTATGTGATTCGAATGTTTTAAGATCTTGACGCATAGAAATTATGCAATTTGTATGTATAGGTGAGAAGGTTGGTGGAAATGTCTTAAAATGTTGTGATATTTTAAAATATTGAAAAAATGTAATACCTTTATCATTTTTGAAACACTCAAGCAAACCATGACCCATTTCATAGAAGATACAATTCTTAAAATCATAATAATTATTAAAACTATAAATCTTATGTTTATTTTCTATGCTTTTGGTCACAAATATTGATAGGTCACCTTATAAATATCCTTAAACATGTGATTTGTTAGATTCATTTGAAAGCTTGGAGATTTCAATATGCATTGAAAAATAATAATAATAATAATAATAATGGTATTTTAAAAAAATTAAACGAAATTTTTTTGTATTGAAAAATTATTTTTATTTTGACATTACTATGACATATTTTTTGAGTCCACATTTTTCAGTTTCTTTGTGTAACAAATGTAATGTTGTCATTTCAAAAGTTCATAATGAGTTCATTCATTTTTTAAAAATTATCCATAATTTTTAATATGGTTCTTGCTAAAGTCCATTGTAATGTGAATAATTAAAAAATTGACAATGTTAATGTTCAATATGGCTTTACATTTTAAGTTCATTTGCAATTTTTAAATTTATAACTATGATAGTCCAAATTGTTCATATAATTATGCTTTCATCTTATAGCCCCTTCTTGCCCTATGAATAAAGTATAGGTAGTCATAGGTAACCCCCTAAATAATGTTTAAATATCCTTTAACTTAAGAAATCCTTAGCTAGTCACACAAGTAGGTTCTATGTAATTCCCTAGGTAGCCTTTATGTATCCCACAACCTAAAGATAAGCCCTAGGTGTCTCCTAGTTAGGTAATTCCTACATAGCACCCTAGGTTGGCCCTATGTAGCTCTTTAAGTAGTCTTTTGGTATCCCATAACCTAGGTATGCCCTTAGATGTCTAGCTAAGTAATCCTTAGATAGCCCTTTACATAGACCATGTGTAACCCCTTATGTAGAGTTTTTATAACCACTACATAAGTGATCCTTTTAGTAGGCTTTGTGTAATTTTGTAAGTAGTCCTTAGGTATCCCATAATCTAAGTAGGATCTTAGGTGTTCTTTCTAAATAATCTCTAAATAAGCCCTAGCTAATCCTTAGATATTCCATAACCTAAGTAGACCCTAGGTTAACATGTAGATACATGCAAAAAAAAAAAACATCATGTGTTGAGGTTAAGTTTCCTCTTCAGTTATTTTCCTTTGGTATAGTCTCATCTTGCATTTTGATTATCCTCGATTTGCATGAAACCTATGGTTTACTCCTGAGTTTTATTGTCTTTCCAAATAACTTTATTGTTTACAATCAATTATAATTGATAACTTTGACTGAAAATTATGGCTTAGCTTTTGCCTGTCTCTAACTAGAGACTCCAACTAGAGAACCTGAATTTTAAAAAATGGGACAATAGCTTGATCCAAGTGGGAGTTCCAATTTGAGCAAGAAGATGATTACATGGCTCGGACCCTATTCGGATTTGACAAAGTTGTGAAACTCCAGTTCTGGTAAGTTAGAGACTCACTGGAACCACCCAGAGAACATGCCAACACCACAAAAAACTTATCAACCTGTCATGTGAAAGCCGAATATCAAAAGTCTTCCATCACATTGAAAGGCAAAACTTCATCTGATCTATCAACAGCAAAGTAGGTAGTACCCCTCTAGAAGAGGACTGCTGAGTGTACAAAATACACAACTTCCTACTCACAAAAGTATGTTCTAAGCTAATATTGACTAATATTGACCGACTATCATAAAGCTCTTGCCCAAGGTTGTGGTGGGTGCATCCCCACCCACAAGTGTAGTAGGTGGGGCAACCCACAGCAATGACAAGTGCTACTCAAAAACATTTTTCACCTGGAATCTGCTGTCAAAGGAAATTGCTCTTGCTCAGTCATTCTCATGCCTGTTTCAGTCTGTTAATGCTATGAAATGTTGAACAAACATGAAGATTGCTCTCCCACTATTGGATCATAGTAAAGGGTTTGGTAAAAGCCTATGGGGTGGGGCTTTACCGAAATTAGGGCTACCCAGCCTTTCCACAATACCAATTGGAATTTTCTTATAATTGACATAGAAATTTACTAAATGGGAGGTGAAACCAAGGGCAATGAAACCAAGGCCATTAAATGGCAGTGGTTTTCCCCACCATACATGGGTCCTAGATATGAAAATAAAATCAAGGAAAAAATAAAATCTCTCATGGCTGTGAAGGTTGCCCTGACTATTGGTGCAGTGACAACAGCTGCCATGGCTATTGTGGCCAGTGCAAATTTTAATAGTGATCACCCAAAGTATGTTCTCATGGAAAGAAAGGATGGGTGGATTTCATGGCAACACAACATACGGTGAGTATAGTTGGAACTTGGGTCAAGTGTCGCCACATTTCTGTGTACTGATTTAAAGGTCCTATACAAACGTGTTGCCAATTAAGGCGAACTGCGTGTTGAGATGCCCATCACTGTGACTACATCAGAAAATGTTTAAAAAAAGACTAGTGGGGAATAAGTATTAATCTTCAATCCCAGCTCTTTGGACTGTATTAATAATTAGTCACTCAGGATTATAATGTCCATTGGGGAGGTACAACATGCTGGGATTCTAGTTTGCCATCATTATTAAACCATCATCATCTTTGGATGCGGGGGCATGAATGCCTGGTGGCTGCTTTGTGCTGGTTAAGATTGGAACAGATCAGTTTATTGAACTTAAATGTTGCAGCAGAGCGAAGCCTCATTCTTGGTGAGAGATGTCGTTAGGGTATGGGCCAGCAGGGTGAACTAGCCGGTACACTGGAATCTTCACATTCTTGAACATAGATTCTTGAAGATGGGGACCTGATTTTGTCCTAGGATGGGATATTCACAACATTTAGAAACAACCCAACAGAAGCAGCTCGAAGCTTAAGACTCTACTCTTTATTATGGAATGTTTAAACTTGCTTTAGTGGATCTGGAATTTCTCATCCAAATGCATGTGCACTTCTATGGAACATGCCCATCCATCATATGTGCACTGTAGATTTCACTCCCAGATTGAGTCAACTTTGGCCCAAAATTTTATTTGCAAATCCTATTACAATGCATAGTCTCTTCCCTATGAGCAGTATCAAAAATTGGGTTCCTCATGATTTGTGGTCAGCCAGATCTCAGGATGAACTCCTACTGAAATTGAAGCCTGAACTGAAACCAGTGAGGCTCTTGCCACAACTTCACCACATATTTGTTTCCTGCTGAATTCATAAGCTGGATTAAGTTTATTACACTTAATAGGTAGGGTATTCGAATACCAAGAGGTGCACTAATACAATTGCCTAGGGTACATGTTCCCAAAGCAATTAATTACCATGGTACCAATTATTTAGTGGGTGCTGGTTCATCTAATGCAATAGTTATGGACAAGGTAGCACAAAGAGTGCGCAGGTTAACCTGAATTGTCAATGTGTGTGAGTGCCGAGACTATTCTAGATAACAAAGCTGGTTATTGGACATAATCGTCCCGCATGAGAATCAAGATGCCATCTTTTCATGGGTGCCTCTTTTCATCCATGCAGAAAAGAGCGGTCATGAACTCTTCATCCAAGCAGCCAGGGAACCTTATTGAATCATTCGGCCAATAAGAGCCCAGGTTGGTACCCTTGTGCTAACTAGTAAAAGGGAGGTCAAAGGTTATGGGTTGTAGTAAGTTGCCACCTGACATCCAATCAGGGCATTCAGACACTCACGAGGGAGGGTTATGGATGTTGCTAAACTAGGTAAAACAGCTGTACTTCAAAAGCGGAGCACAAATCGCTAGTCATGAATGCAAAAGAAGAGTGAACTACAAGTCAGTTGTAGACTTTTAGAGTCAGCTAAATTAACCCATTCATCTAATATTGAATGCGGCCACTTGAATCGAAGTCTTGGCTGATGATAGTTACTTGGAAGTCACGGTGAAATCGCTGCGTAATACCCTATTTCTCGCTCCTTTCATCGCAGTTTCTTGCCTAGGACGCCGCCAGTAAAGTCGCGCCACCGTCGTTTTTGCAGCATCCGGCATATGCATGGGTGGATTGATGCATACTTGAATTCCACACCCCTTTGTAGCAAAATGCACACTCAACATTCCAACTGGCCTTTCCCAACGCTGCTGCCAGCCGCTACTGCTTCGGTCCTCCACGCGTCTACAACTGCAAAATTAATAGTAGAAGCCGTCAATCCGCTAGATTTTCAGCTATGAATCTGCAAGTTTTTCGGTCTTAGTCATAGTGAGTTTTTTGGGTGCAAATTTTCGCTTTTTAAAAACCTGTTGAAGAATGTGATTTCGACCAATACAAAAACAATTTCATGATTAGATGGATAACCCAAATTGTCCACGTTTTGAGGGAAAAATTCAATTTGCCAGATTTTAAAAATATCTAGCCAAGAATACATTTGGAGTATCCTTATAATATGTGGTTTATATTTTCATATCTTGTTTATTTATAGTCAAATTTGGTTAAATTTTCTTCTAGCTTGTCCCTAATTCGGTTGCCACACACAATTAATGAAAAAATGCTGGTACCAGATACACATAGTGACAAGTGTTTTTTGGAAATTTTTGCTTTCCTAGTGCAACTATTTTTGCTATATGTGGAAAATTTTGCAAAGTTCGCATTATCACAAAATTGAGAAAAACACCTTGGATACAGACTCCAGAGCTAAAAAATAGTACTGAGTGAAAAGGATATTACAAATTTGCTAAGTCGTCATTTACTGGCATGGCCTAATTTCTCAAAGATTTGGAAGAGGATTCATGCTTTCTTGGGTCTATTTTATGTTGAGTCATAATTCCAATCCATTTCATAATTCTTGTTATTGTGCGTTTTTGATAAAATCTGTTATCTTTACTGCAGCTCTATCATTACCAGATCTGTGAAACTTTTCCTCCCTGTGAATTAGAATTAGAACTATTTTGAAGTACGAATTTGTTTCAATACATATGTATACATGAGCATTTTGTTTTAATGGAACTGGGCTTTGTAACTATAAAATTCACCCCCTCATGCAAACTTGACGACCTTGGAAGTACTACTGTAATTCTGATAGTAAAAAATTGGGCCCAATAAGAGGATAACTTTGAATAGACAGACAGTTCAAAGCGACATCTGCAACGCCCAAAATATTAAGCAGCCGGTCTTGACTGTTAATGTCACCTAATTATAGATATTTTAAAATGGTTAATTTATCAAGCTTCCATAAAAACTCTGAGATTAAGGTCACTTGGACGAGAATAGTAATACGATGGGTGAAGTTATAACAGGACGTTTAATATTAAACTTGGGCAAACACCACAAAGGCCCAATGCTTTTCATTAAATTCAGTTTTGCGATGTTGTTATGGAACTAGCAGTCATTTGCAACAAGATTTAGTCAGATGTGGTTACAAAGCAGACCTAACAGGAGAATTATTTTTCGTGTAATCCTTCTATATTGTCGCTATATGCTGGAGTCTAGAAATCTGGCAATTTTTTTTGGAAATTTGACGAATTTAGATTTTTTTTTCAAAAATCCTTTGTTGATGTTGATGTACCCTTTTTTTCCCCACAAAATGGCGAAAATTCGCTACCAAAAAAAAAAACTCTGCAAATGCTCACTACGGAGTTGAAATAAAATGAAAAGCTGCACCTATAATTAATTAGCTGGAAATTAACTCCACCAAATCCCTCCATGATCTCATATGGAAAGTTGATGAAACAATAAAGGAAGACAAGGTGGTGGATTAAAGTTTACAAGTTATACGCCAGCTGCTAAATCTGCATTTGCATTTTTTTGGTGACCAAATTCAACAATTCCACCCTGCTATTTTCAGAAGCTTTGAATGTTGGATCGATGCAGAAGCAGCAGCAGCAGCAGCTCGTGGACTACAGGTACCTTCGGTTCTAGTTCGCTTGCAGAGTCGCACGCTGCTGCACACCGTCGTCGCGGTGCACATCAGCTAGCTTGTTCCCAGCTCATTATATACTCAGTCAGAACAAAGTTGTTGCAGCAAGTTCTGACTACTTCAACTCCTGACTCAAGTAGCTAGCTGCTTCCTCGCTCTCGTGCCATATATACAGCTTCTGCTGCATAGCTCACAGACAGCTGATCTGCACGTCTAGACACTAGTATAGTTCGTCTAGTACTCGTGAGAACTGTAGAGAGTCTAGAAGCGCACAACAGGTAGGATTTTGTGAGCAGGAGAACTTGTATAGTTCGTCATTGCGGATGGACTGGCAAAAGAATTTATTTCTTTGATGTCTCTGTATTGCGCCTAGAGGTTAGAGAGCAGCTTCAAAAAGTTTTCGTCGTCGTATTAGTTAGAAATTATTGCTTGCAGGAACTGTGATAGACGGATTGTGGTGCCACAGTAACAGTATTCTATTATCATGGCGACGTTGCGGAGAGCCGGGAATTTGTGGTGGGGTTTGGGAATTTTAGCGGGTGTGTTACTGCTTGTGTCGCAGCTTCCTGGGGCGGTGGAGGGAAGGGACACGCCTGAGCAGCACAAGAAACATGCGAAGGAGGCAGTGGAGCAAGAGTACAAGGAATGGTTGGGCAGGGTGGGCACGCGGTATACTGCCAAGAAAGCTGCATTAGTATCAGGTGTTGAAGATACGCTAGCGTCGCAGGTAGCTTCTTTCGCCAACCAGCTGAGTACTGCAAACACTAGAACCATTGTGGTCGATAAGAGCGGCAAGGGAAACTACAAGACTGTGCAAGCTGCCGTGAATAGTGTCAAGAACGGAAACTCGCAGCGAGTCACTATTCAAATCAACGCGGGCACATACAAGTAAGCAGCTGCAGTGAAGCTCTCTGCTACTGCAAAGAACTCATCCACCTCAATTCTCTGCTTTAGAATGCGGTTTAAGCATTTCGTGGACTCCTGGAATTGCTGATTTTGGTGTCAATGAATGTGACTTTGCAGTGAAAAGATCAAGATCCCGAGCTCCAAACCCTATATCACCTTCTACGGACCGGCCGGAGCAGCCAAGACAATTCTGGTGTATGGTGATACGGCCGCCAAGGCAGGCGGGACCTCTCTCAGTGCCTCTGTCACGGTCGCTTCTGACGGCTTCATTGCCACAGGCATCTCCTTTAGGGTCAGTAAATCACTTCCGTCACACCAGTGCACAATTTTCCAACTGCAGTTGTGGAATTAACTGAACCCATCTGAAGCTTCCAATTCCAGGGGAAGTGGAAAGCAAACTGATGACGGTGAACTCTGTTTTGTGTGCTGCAGAATTCTGCACCAGCACCAGTTGGGGGAGCAGTAGGAAGGCAAGCAGTGGCGTTTCTGATCCAAGGAGACATGGCAGCGTTCTACGATTGCTCGTTCTATGGGGCACAAGACACCTTGTATGATAAAACTGGGCGTCACTACTTCAAAGACTGCTACATCCAAGGCTCCATCGACTTTATCTTTGGTGATGGCCAGTCTTTGTACGAGGTATAGTACACTGCAAACATCCCTGGAGATAGCTAGCTGGAACAACACTTAGATTCAGTTCATCATCAGTTTTCTTCATGCAATTCCTTCTGTGTGAAGCTGGATTGTTGTTGCTGCGTACTGATGACGAATTTTTTGTGTGGTGAATATGTAAATGGTTGCAGAATTGTCATTTGAATTCCATAGCAAATCCATGGAGTGGGTCACTGACAGCACAGAAGAGGAGCTCGAAGGGGGAGGACACAGGCTTCTCCTTCTTAGATTGTGTCGTTACAGGCTCAGGTCCTATTTACTTGGGTCGTGCTTGGGGTCCTTACTCGCGCGTGGTGTTCATTCGCACCTACTTCGAGGACCTGATCATCCCTGCTGGCTGGTATGACTGGGGTCTTACGAGCAGAACAAAGTAAGCTGTCCCTACTTGTGAACCTTCTTAATGTATTTTCTTGCATGAAGGTCCGAAATGTCAGACTCCTGAGATGATTGTTGTGATTTGAAGTCATGCAGGAAGACTCGGATGCTATGAAGTCGTTTGTGTTTTTGCAATTCTTTTGTACTGTTGTGCAGGACTGTGTATTATGGACAGTACGAATGTTCTGGACCTGGTGCAAACACTGCAGGGAGGGTGAAGTGGGCTTTGAACCTCACTGCCGCTCAAGCTGAGCCCTTTGAAACTGTGAACTTTATTGATGGCGAGTCATGGCTAGCTTTATAGCCAGCTTCAGTCCATCAAGAGAAACTAGATCAGATGCTTCGGGAAGCGCGGCGGATCTAAGAACTGTGAGCAAACTGTGTGCAGAAACTCTGTAGCCCGGAAGGGTAGCTGCAGATTAATAGTGATAGATGGTCAACATTCAACAAACCCTAGTTTTCAATTGTTTTAAACAAAAAGATTAAACATTCGATTTTCGGATTTGAATAAAGGCTTTGTAGCTGGACATGGTCAATTGCTTAATGGGCAGCAACAAGATTGTAAACTCGATCTTAAAATCATGGGGATTTCTGAGTAGGAAATTCTCTAAAATTTGGCAGTTGCATGTAGAGAAGAGAGCAGTAATTGCATAATCCAAGTGATGCGCGACTGTTCCAATCTAGAATTTAGAATTTTAAGTGAAGAAATTTGATTTTATTGGGTATGGTGTTTGAGTACTTGCAAGATGGATATATCTGCTGGCAATAAAGTTGATAATAAAAAAGCCGATTTGCAGCATTTTCTCCATTTCAAGCTAGAAAGAAAAAACTTTTTTTTTTGCAGCATAAAGGTAAAATCTAATTGGCAAAATGTGATGTTATAAAACAGCCAATTCGCAACATTTCAGCATTAAAACTTATGTTATTTTTTCTTCCAGAAACGACCAACTGGGAAAATGTCATAACATTACCGCTCCATTTGCAGAATTTCAGTCTTGAAACTTATGTTCCATTTTCTTCCAGAAGTAGCTATAACTTGGAAAGTGTGAGTAAAAAACCAGTCCATTTGCAGGGTTCTAGCATCGATTCGTGTGGTTCCATTTTCTTTCTGAAATGACGACCTGGGAAAATGTGATAGTAAACCAACCCATTTGCAGAGTTTCAGCATTGGAACTTGTGTTGCATTTTCTTCCAGAAACAACTAACTTTCCACGTCCTACAAATGCGTACTTCTCCAGTACGGCTGCTCATTATTAAGTTGCTCCAAATGATGACCTCCCTCAGTCAATTGGGATTGGGTAGATGTGCATTGTGTTAAGCTCTTAGAGTGGATATTTAAACTAAACTACTCATGAAATGCCTGACACTTTCTGCCTAACGATTTTGGAATTTAGTTTTATGTTTCCACCACGTCAGTTTCCTGATGGTTGAAACTTGGCCTATTAGCAGAGAAAAGTGACAAAATTGGCCAGTTGGTATTACTAGTTAAAGATGCGCACACTTTTCCTGCTGGGCTGGCTGACTGGCATCCAGAGATCACAAGAGTAACATTAAATCAGCCAGTTGGTATATGCGGTTATTTCAAGCAATCGACGTCATATCTTATCCCTTCAATTGTCTTATATTGAGTTTTTCTAGGTCGAAGAACGCACTAGTATACCATTTTGGATGGATGGTGGCTGGACAGGATTTGATTTTCATTGGGTTCCTATCCATATTGAAGCATGGTTTTAAGGTTTAGCATAATTCCTGCTATACATTTTTACAATCTTTTTTTTAAAAAATTTATATTGTATGTACCTATTAACCAAACCGGTTGTGTTGGGTGGTTCTGGTTCTCAAATGTGTATTAGAGAGGTTCTGATTTTGGTTCCAATTTTTATTTCACAGAAAAATGGAACCTATCTAATCCAGTTCTAGGTCCCATTGTAGGTCCAGTTCTTCAATGGAGTTCTTAACAAAATAAATTCTAGTTTCAGTTCTGAAAGTCAGACCTGGTTTTCGGTCATCCAGAGTGGAACTGGTGGTCTATCAATTACCCTCTGGTTAGCCCCTAGTTCTAGTCCTCTTTTTCACCAAAAAACAAAATTCAAAATTTCTGATTTTGGTTATTTCTCAGTTTTGATTCTACAACCATGATTCCAAAAATCAGACTTGGTTGTGGTTCAATTTTTCGTAACTGACACCTTGGACCAAGTTTTCTAACATACTAAATTGCATATTCACCCAACATTGCTATTAAACTCAAAAGTTTACTTTCCCCTACCTATCAACTGACATTTCACTTGCCTTGATGTGTACATGTACTGAATGACCTTTTTACGTACCTACCCACCCCTATTTATTTACTTATCATTTACACAATGTCAATATCAATAGATGAGGATATTGCAATAAGTACAATACAATAGCTATGTATTATCTTCCCCCACCTACCTACAAAACCACCCAAGTGTGTCAACTTAAATGGCTTAACCTACCTACTTACTAATTGCCCATGGAATCTAATGGCCAACTAAACATAGGCACACTACATGAAACATGATGCAGGTGAGCTTGTTTTTCAAATGTCATGCATTTCATGGTAAGTTGTTGCACCTTCAATTGCCTTTTTAACATGGTTTAGCACAAATTGTTTTTTTATTGCATCACAAATGGAAATTGAAAAACAAAGAACAATTAAATAATATTAAAAAAATCATGACCTAAAACTGCACAACTAAAAATAAGAAAAGTGGGCTATATATTTATCGTATGATATCTACCCACAAGCATTTTGCTTTTGCATAATGAAATTATTATAATTTTTGTTCATTGCAACTTTGAATTTTCTTAAAATTCATCATATGTTGGATGTGGATACAAAACTATTGGATGTATGTGTAACAATGTAACCATGGATCAAGAAACAATAAGGTAAGATGTATTTTTATCAAAATTAAAAAACACCAAATGATATCAAGTGAAAGTATGGTAAAGTATATATAAAAAGTTGTCGAAAAAATATCAAGTTAAAAAAGAGGTAGTTTTCCATGAAAACATAAGAAAGTAAATTCAAAATTTTATTTAAATTTCATTTTGAAACTATTGAGCCCTCAATTGGGTTTATTGTAGATCAACTACAAAATTTCAAAAAATTGGAATAATAAAAATAGGGAATAAATAGCTTTGAAATTGACTAGTCAATATGGTGTTAAAACCTATTCATTAGAAAATTTAATGAAATATGTATGTATGAACTTATAGCATAAAGGTCATTGTATATTCAAGGGCCTCACCAAAAAAACAAATCTACTTTCTCTTTGGTAGAATATACTTGACACATAATTGAATCAAATGTTACACTATAGAAAGTAAATTTTTAATGCTACTTGAATTCAGAAAAGTCTACTTGAAACCTACTTTTATAATGCAAATTTTTTTTTAAATGCATAATAATGAAGAAGTATCTTGTTTTTTATCATTCAACTAAAAAAATTGAATGTATAACAATTTTGTGATGGGTTTTGGTCTTACTTTTGATTCACTTGACAAGTAAACTAATAAGTACTTTCAGTTGTACAGTTTATTGTGCTTTCACCTTTTCTAGGTACAAAAAGCTAAAAAATATTTAATTAAAATTGTTAAGTGCTTCAAGTTCGACACATGATTTATTTCTTTTACTTCCAATTGCCTATTTTAGCTATGAAGATACTATCACTAACATGGTGTACCATAACAATCATAGCAAAAACTAATCATCTACTCGATGCAATCTTGTGGCAATATTTCACCTTTGTCAATAACATATTTTTCGTCAACTTTGCAAAGGCAAGTATTATCCTTGTTATGGAGCCTTGTTCAAAAAACCTTCTAAAATTTTAAATAACTACATAGCTTAACACAAAAAATAGTAGAAAACATTTAACACAAATTTGTAATGCAAGGACTCAAAGTTTTATCTTTCAAAATTGCTAATTTTCCAAAACAAATTGGGTGCTACAAATGTTGGGCAAACTCCCACTTTTAATCCCTCTTCATCCTCATAATAATGTCATGGGTGTCATGACCCCCATTCCTCAAATCACTTAACAATCTAATCATGTTTGCTTAAAATTGAAAACCTTGCAAAAGCAAACAACCTCAAAAGGTGAAGACCTAAAGATATTAAATTGTTGTAACTAGTCTTGCTTTGCTGTCCCTCCTCCTTTTTCAAGTTTCAAAATTTTGATCAACAATAAGCTTTCTTGTACAACAACAATAAATTCAAAATTTGTGACCTAATTTCACCATGATTGCTTGTTCCTTAGCCTAAAATTAAATCTATGACTAAGTGCGGTCTTTTTCTTTGTGCTAGACTTATGCATCATTTCCATAACCTCCAAATTTTTATCATTCCAACTCTTTAACAAAATTGTTTCCATAAAAAACATGAAATTAATAGCACTTTCATCACCATGAACATTTTGATTTAAAAACATTTTTAAAAAAAAATTAAACAAATTATTTAATGATGAAATTCACCATAGGTTATGATATCAACACAAGTTGAAAATTGTAATACACTATTGTATGGGTATGTCCATTGCAAGGTTGTCAAAGTAATCGAGCATTTGTCATAACGTGACATGTTCATTTCTGTGCAAACATAACCTAACATCACATTAGGATAGGACCAACCTAAGTCAAAGTCCATTTTGAACTACCAAGGGCAAAGATAAAGCCAACCAAAATTAGACCCATTTCTTTTGCCACTATCAAGATTTTTCAATTGATACCTTTCTTGGTTGCCACTACTTCTGATTGCTAAAATTTCCAATTACTAGCTTTTTAGTATCTCCAAACTTTCAATCGCCACCTTTTCTGTTCACTACATTTTTGGGTCACCACCTTTTGTCGGTCACGACAAATTTTTTCATCACCACAATTTTGATTGCCAACAAATGTTTTTGTTCAGCAAATTTTCAATCATTACATAATGACCATCCATTGAATTTGCCAATGCACAAGGGGTTTAAAGGCTTTTGTCAAGTGATGTTTTGGGCCAAATTTTGATTTTTTTTGTCTAAAAAGTTTGGAGAAATTTTTATTTTTTTCAAGAAATTTTTATTTTTGAATTGGAACTCCAATCAATTTCTAATTCCTTTTTTGCTACAAATTTATAATTTTAGAAAAAATCTCCATGCCAAAAAAATGAAAAGCTTGGGGACATGAAATCATGAAAAAAATATTGATATTTTTTTCATATTCAAAATTTCGATTTTGTGCTTTAACATATCATTATTTAAATTGTGACATTCAAAGTTTGCAATAACAACAAACTAAAAAAATCAAAAAATAAACCAATTTAACAATTTAACATATTCTAAAATCCATAGCTCAACCAATAACGAATTTGTAATAATCTAAAAATAAAGTTTAGAATAATATGTAATTAAAAACAAAACATCAAAACAATTACAATCATCAAAATTCTTTTCCATCAAAATCTTTCTCTTCTTTTTACATGAGTTTCTTCTTTACATTAAAAAAAACTCGCATAACTCATCTTCTAATGATCAACAAACTTCAAACTCTTCTAATGTGACTCCTAGTTTCTCACCATGAACATTAATTCAACTATCTTCCATTCAGTTTTAATCAACGCCTCATGCCATTTACTCTATCCCATAATGACAATACACTTATGTTCATTTTGTCCAACAATGACAATAAACCTCTATTCACTATATCCAATAATGACAACACATGTTTGCCTTTAACATTACCCCCCATCACTACTAGAAATTTTGTCTTTTACAACTTGTCTTATGCAACTAAAAAATGTCACATGCAACTATTTTGGAGTTGCATGCGACATTTTTTAGTTGCATAAGACAAGTTGCAAAAGACAAAAATTTTAGTAGTGCATGTATTCTAAATACCATCCTTAAAATCTTGTTAATAATAAAATACAAAATTGCACTATCATAAAACAACTATAAAATCATCTCAACTTTTCGAAATGGACCAAACATTCTTCTTGAATCATTATTGTAGCCTCTTATGTGACATTATTCACACCTTGAATTGTGGATCGCTTTTCTTTTATTATAGAGAACCTTTTAATCTATGGTATTTGTTGATTCAATTCTTTGTAAAAATTTTCAATGGTCTTTATTTGACCATTATTTCCTTCCTCTTGAAGTGTGTCCCCTGTTGCAATGGTTGTACCATAAACAATAAACTAAGAGACAATTTATGTATCATGTATTCAGTAAAATATATAATTTTTAATATTTGTTGTTGTAACTATTCTTAAACTTCTATGGATACATATTTGTTTGTTCCACTAATTCAACATCTTCTTGCTCAACAAGATCATCTTCCATTGCGTTTCCTCCTTTTATTTCTTCCGGAATCATTGATTGTATTTTTGTTACTTCTCCATTTATACCTACCTCAAATTATTCCTTATTTAATTCCACAAAACAATATTTTGAAATTACAAAAGTATATTGAATCATAGACAAAAGATGGATAGGCTTCCTTATATGCTTTGAATTTCTTCCTATATTTGGTTTCATCTACTTTATGTTTATCCAAGGTTGTCACCACATTTATGCAACCATCGCAACATAATACATGCATTTGGAGGCAGATGCACCCTTGCGACACATTAGTATAGGGTCAACCTAACTCAACTTTAGCTCAACGTACGTCAAAACAAGGTTGGGCTACACAAAAAATAGTTATAAATAACTAAAATTAATGTCATTTGGTCGCTATAAACCTTATGGCAACTAACAAAAATTCAATTACCAACATTCAATCATCATAATCAGTGACCAAAAATTTTCAATTGCCCAATCTTTTGACCAAAAGTAATCAAAAAATTTTAGTCACCCAAGATGGTAATTGAAAATTGGAAACTGAATTTTTCGGGTAGTGCTTGAAAGAATCTAGGTAGTGATTAAAATGTTTTAAGTAGTGACAAAAAAAATTGAATCATTGGATTAATGGCCGTTATTGATTGAACAACTAAAATTTTTTAGGCACCTTCCAAATTTTTTTTAATAGATCAAAAAAATTTAATCATCAATTATGGCGACCAAAAGTTGGTGACTAAAAATTTATCAGTTGTCAATTGTGGCGACCGAAAATTGGTGACCAAAAATTTTCAGTTAGCCAATTCAATGACAGAAAATTAAAATTTTGGTCACCAATCATGTGACAATTATATTTGTTTTTGGTCACCACATGTAATGGGGGAAACCTAGATGTAATGAAAAGTTTTTATGCATTAGTTCTGACAAACATGACAAATGCATCAAGATGGATGTTGACATGATGCCTGACACAAAATTATGGCCACACCACGTCAATTCTGACAACCATGTGTTCATCAAACAAACCGTATACATCCTTCTATAAAATATCTTTGATTAAATTCCATTAGATATCAATATGCACCCCCATGGACTTGTGTTTAATCCTAAGGATAATATTCTACATCAACAAGTTGTCATACTCTTGAAATTTGTGCTTTCAAGAATATATTTCCATATTTTAAAACTTTTTCACAACTATTTGTATACACATGTAATCATGTTGAAATGACTAGATTACTTTGTTACAAGTAGCCTAAGTTTATCCCTTTACCAATAATGCATCATTCTTCTAATGTTTAACAATCAAAATATCTTGTTTTAGCTTAAAATTTTTTGTTCATACTCTTTTACAACATGATCCAAACTACTTTTATCCCTTTACAATGCTACAAATTGAACTTCAAAATCATCCACATGTTCCTTCAGAGCCCATATCTTTGATCCTCCTTTTCATGATTCTACTTTAGTAGATCTCTTTTTGCATTTATCTTGTCCATGGATTCTAGTTGCTACTCCACAATGTGTTTCCTTTGACTTAGTTGAAAACATTCCATCTATAGTTTGTTCAACTATTATTCCTTAACTTGCAATAATTTCACATTGTTTAAACTTCATTAAACATAAACTATTGTCTAAGAGATTCCAATTCTTCTACAACAAACTTAAATTGCTCCAATGTTAATTCTTTTATTTCATTTTTCTTTCGTTTCAATTTGAGTTCTAATAGTTTAATCATCATTTGCTCCATGTGTTTGATGAAATGTGCTAATGTTGGAACATTCCAACTACCTACAAATGATCCTCTGTCATGAAATTTAAAATGTTTTTGCACACTATCCACATCTAGACAATTTCAAAATACCTATATTGGTTGATAAATGATTAATGTCAACATATTTGCACCATGTTTACCTATACATAATCCACCAACAACAAACTAAATATAATCTAATATTTCCATTTTATGTTGAATAACAAATTGGGCGGGCTTTATAGGTAACAAGCAAAAAATTACTTGTTTTATAAGAAACCTCTATATATATGCATCAATTGTAAGCATGTAATTGTTCTTGAAAACCCCATCACTTCTAGCCTTAGATTCCAATGTTGGTCACTTCTTTTCATGTGCAATCTATATATCTAATGTGCATGAACGCACACCACTTCATAAAGAATAGAAGCAAGCACCATTAGCAATTTCTATTACAAGGTCTTTTCTTCAAAGGCAAATACCATATTTCAATTTTTTTTTCATTTTTCTTATGACTTTTCTTAGATTTCCTTTTTTTTTTTCATGTCAAATGAAATAATCTTGGTCCAAATTTTATGTAGGCATTTAGAATATTTATTGTTTTCATTTATGAAAGTAAGAATAGTAAAATTTATCCAATGTGGTACATGTTTTATCAATGGCCCAAAATTCCCAAAAATTTTACTTTAAAAAACTTTTGATATTGCAATAGGGCATTTGGTTTATATCACATTCATACATTTTATGTATAATAATACCTAAGATGTTTTTGGTAAGAATCTTGGGCCAAAAATAATTGTTTAGACATTCTTTTTGAATCCTTGAACTTTTTTTTCTCAAAAAACAAAGTGTTGGATTATTTTTTAGGACTCGGTAGGAATCCTAAAACTTGTTCAAATTTGACATGCTATGCATAAAATAGTACCTCAATTATGTATCTATCAATGAAGAAAATCAAACCTCCAATACATGAATATGCCATTAAGTTACAACATGTTTAAGTGAAGGGGTGCATTGGATATTAAAAAAGACCATCCTTTTTGGTACTCCAACTATGCTTTGACCTTGAGAGATTGCAATAATTTCTCCACAATGCCTATGAATGGTGTTACATAGTACTTCTTATTCAGCAACCAACCAATTTGCATGTGGCAAAATTCCATCAATAATCCAAATTTTAGTCATATATATAGCTTCTAGATCATAATTTTATCAACATAATTATTATGAACTTTCACATTGTAACATTTGGACATGCATACTAACATTTCCATAATAACACAAAATGTTTCAAACTCAAAATATCACACATATATAATACTAAGACCTTTTATGACATAATTGAAAGAGATCAATTATTTGGCACCTTCAAACACAACCAAATTTGATAAAACAAAAACATAAAACATTATTCTTCCACTTGAAAATGTTACAAAAATACAAATATAACCATTGAAATAACATCGTACAATAAAGTGCCACAACCTTAAAAACCTCCAATATGCATTGGAAAAAACTGACATCCCTAACCCTTGCACAAAATGGGATTACAAAAAACAAGCACCAAAAGTATAAGCCCAAGTTATCAAAAATAAATTGCTCGGTTCTTGCACACGTTTAATAATGTTGTATATCAGTAGTTCAAATATGAACCCATGCATACATTCTTTTCCACAAAACTTGATGAGTTATTCCTTCTTGGATTTTGCATGATGACTAACTTGAACATGACAAGTTGTTTCGATAGTAGACACACGCTCGACCACTAATACCTTCTTGGCCTTTTGTTTGCTAGAAAAATTAAATTTTCACTTGTTCCTTATATGAATTAGATGCTTAAAGACCAAAATACCACCTTGCCCATCTTGTTGTTGCAAGTTGTCTATTTACAATGATATGTTTATAGCAAGGTCATCATCCTCATGATCCTCATTTTCCAATTAATTAGAAGAAATTTTTAAATCTATGACTCCATATATGACTAATTTTGTAGTCATACTAGACATTATATGACTAAAGGCTTTTATATGTAATGGATGAGTAGCAAAGGACAAGTAGTCATTTAATGTTTGATGTGGCATTTTTCATCCTATAATCATAAAGGACAAATCATAAAAGACAAACCATATATAATGTTAACGTGTCATATAATGAATGACTAAAATATAATTGATAAACACAATATTTTTAATAGTTAGGTAGGTAGATAGTAGCTTAATCTACCTAACCCTATTTACATAACCTATGTAACTTAACTATGTAACTACCTTAGTCTAGCCTACTAACCCTAGCCCCTTAAGAATGCACATAGGTTGCAAGTATTAGGAATCGAACCCTTCACCTTCACAATGATAAACCAAGTCCTTACTAATGGACTACAAAATGGACCAACATCAAAAGGTGTTCAATTTTGGTCAAGTTTTCATTTCACATGTTTATTTCATATCATTACAAGACTATGAGGTAGGTAGCAAGTGGTAGGATGATAGGTAGGAAATGGGTAGGTTATAAAAAATAGGAAATAAAAGGTACATAGGTACATAGGTAGTTTGACAAAGTAGGTAGGTGGGTGAATGGGTAGGTAAGTAAATGGATGGGTGGGTGGTTGGGTAGGTAGGTAAGTGGGTGGGTCATGTGTGGGTGGGTTGGTAAGTGGGTAGTAGGTAGGTAGGTGGGTGGGTGCATGGGAGGGTAGATAGGTAGGTGGGTGGGTAAGTGGGTAAATGAGTAATAGGTAGGTAGGTGGATGGTCGGGTGAATGGGAGGTAGGTAAGTAGGTAGATAAGTAGGTAGGTTAGTGGGTGGGTGGGTAAGTAAGAAGGCAGGGAGATAAGGGTAGATGCAAGTTACAATGGTTCAAAAACGACAAAAGTCCCAATCCCAAAAGCCCATATAAATGAAAAAATTAACACTAAAATGGAAAAAAACATTAAAAACAAATGTTTAGTGGGCCTTATGTGATGATTAATCAATTAATAAAGTCCATATGAAAAGCTACCCATTAAAAAAACTTTTTATTATACATGTTAGGGGAAAAAATGTTAATCCAAGAAAAAATGGCCAAGATTTGGACTTTTGAAAATATGGCCCAAATTTGGTCATCACTACTAGAATTCTTAGTTCTTCAAACTAGGTTTTCTGGTCAAAAGAAAACCCCAAAGTGATAGGCATACAAAAAGACCTTTAATTTTCTAAGACAAGTTGATTTTAACAAATCCAATATGACTAAGATGATTTTTTTGACCAACCGTAAGGGGGGTGCTTCTGATTAGAGTTTTTGACCAATACCTTTTGACCAATGGTCAAATGTTATTAATAAAATATAACCAATAAAAATTATTTTTTTACTAATCATTTATGACATGGCATCACTTGATGTTAACACGTGGCACCATATGAATGTTGCCACATGGTAACATTATGTTTTGCCATGTGGCAACATTCGTATGGTGCCACATGTTAACACATTATTATGTGATAAAATGGTAGGTTGGTAGGTACCCACCTATGCCCTCCTTACACCATATGTACACATATACACAACCTAGTATACGAATTCATGTACATGAGTTGCCCGAGTTTGAACCCCAAGACTTCATGGAGGCATCCAAATGCCTTATACACCAAATCTCACAACTTTTTGTTGGTGAAACTTGTGCAACATTTTCTTTTATCTTGTTGACTATGAAATAATTTGAAAATCCCAACTTTGGCATTTTTTTTTTAATTTTAATTTTTGTTCAAATGAAGCAAATAAAGGCACAATCTTGTAGCTTATTCAAAGACCTAATCAATAAAATCAATATATTTTATAAATGTTCAAATGAGTTGTAAGAAAATATTTTTGAAAATAGCAAATTGATGACAAATTTCAAAACTTATTAAAATTTAATTATTCCATTTCAAACTCCATTCATTAAACTAAGTAGGGTACATGTTATAGGTAGGTTGGGTAGGTAAATATGAAGGTAGAAGATGTAGGTAGGTTGTAGGGTGGGAGGGAAGTGGGACTTAGGAGGTAGGTAGATAGTAGGTATAATACAATTGTAACTAAGTAGGTTGAAAGTACATAAACTTAGGTAGGTCATATAATGTTAAACAAGTAGGTAGATAACTTGTAGGGCCATGATAGATGGGAGGTGGGAGGTAGGAAGTAGGTTATAGGTAGGTAGGTAACATACAATTATTTAATAGATAGGAAAGTAGGTAACATAGAAAATTATATTAAGTAGGTAGGTTGGTTGTAAGATGTTAGTCAACTAGGTAGGTATGTTGTAGGACATGGTAGTTGGGTGGGTGGGTAGGCAAGTAGGTAAGTAGTACATTTAAATGGCTAAATGGGTAGGTACATGGTTAATATGTAGGTAGGTAGATAGGTGGGTGGGTGGGTGAGTAAGTAAGTAAGTAGGTTGTAAGATTGTGAGTGGGAGGTAGGTATGTAATAGCCATTTAAAAATGTTCCATTTGATTATAGAACATTGATCATTTTGACTACTAATGTCAATTTCTTATGTTCAATTTGACTAAATATTTCGTTTTATTAAAATCCATTTGTCATTTTGATTAGGGTTGTTCAACTTGATTAGATATATTAATTAAATAAGTCACTATAGTTAAGTTGATTGGTCAAAAAAATACATGCCTTGAACTTTTAGTCAAAATGGACATGTCCATTGGTAAAAGAGGACTAGTTAATCAACTTGGAGCGTTGAAAAACTTAGAATTCTAGTAATGCATTCAAAAGTCCATAGTTATTTGTTTGTTCAAATTTTTGTTGTAATTTTTTTCAATTCATTTTTTTTTCATCATGTATCATATATTAAATCCTTATAAAAAATATTGAGATGAAATCATAACAAAAAATACATTTGAATGCTAATGTAAAACCTAAATTATTGTCCATATGTCCATTACTATATGATTAGTGTATGTTTATTGAATTTCGCCCCTTAATAAATATTCTTATTCAAGTTAACAATATTAATCCATAAATATTTTTGTCAAATTGATGATTTCACAATGTGTTTGTGGCATTTGAATAAAGTACACTTTACAAAAAATCCATAAGGTTGCAAACAGTGAACCATCGTAGCTTGCATCTACCCATAAGTGGGTAGTAGGTAGGTAGGTGGGTGAATGGGTGGGTAGGTAAATAAGTAAATAGGTAGGTGATAGGTAGGTGGTTTGGTGGGTAAGCAAGTAAGTAGGTAGGTAGTCAAGGGGTAGGGGTAGGGTTGTCTATGTTCATATCAAATGACTTATAGTCATTTTTAATCATTATAATGACAATTGGACACCACGTCACTTTGTCATCAATCATGGATGCCATATAGATGAAATAAAAGTGATGAAAACTAACATCCCCCATCTTGTGACCACCTCATCATCTACTAGTCACATGCCCCACTAATGTATGACTATAACTTTTTACACATAGGATTTGAAATAATAGTTTATGACTAAAATCATACATATAGTCTTTTAAGGCTTGGAGTCATAAATTTCTTGGTTGCAAAGGTTGAATTTCTTTTAGTGCTTGGTCCATCTTTTTGACTTGAAGGTAGTAAGGAACCATCATTTGTATCAATATTTGTAGTTTTATCCCCTTTTGTTTCTACACCAAGATTGTCAACCGACTTCAATGTCTTCTTCACATCATTTTTAATAACCTTGTTTGGTACCTTTGCAACATGGATTATGATCCCTTCAACACCCACTTGGTCTTTGCCTTTTCCACAAAGACTTGAAACTTCAAGATCAAGTATGATGCCCAAATTTTTTCTTTTGTTAATCTTTCACACAAAAATTGGCCACACTTGGGCTTGGGGTATCCTTTTTGAAAATTACAAGCGATAATACCCAAAAAAAACCATGGCGATTGGCTAAAACTGAAATTGATGATTTTAATAATACGAATTCTATAATTGGTCCAACATCAACATGAGTCCTTAAAATCAAACATCAAAGTTTGCCAACAATTAAATGACCCCATCATCACACCAAACGAACATGTTCAAACTTCAAAATGGATTATTGGTGGACTTTAAAATGAAATTAAAATATATAGTTGCATTTCGTATGGAAAATTTGTGGACTACATTTACATATGTGACTAAAGCGTTGATATAATCAAATGAAGTTGCAAATGCAACTATAATTTGTGACTATTACATGAACTTCAATGTGAATGGATCCTTGGATAGATGAAAAGTTAGTTTCTTTTGCAATTCACCATACTTGTTTTGGCAATTAAAGCCCAATATTTTTTCCATTTACAATACTTTGATGATTAAAACATATGTGGCATCTTTGGAATTACAATATTTATTTGATAATCAACTTCTGTTTAATTGTTTATTGGTATTTTGTACAATTTATTGACATGGACATTACAAACTTTTATATTTTCATTAAATATATTTGAGTTATGATCTATTTATAAATATTTAATATGATGATTATTTAATTATGTATTGTACATGTGAATTAAATTTTATGGTAAAATTATAACATATTATAATCATAATCAAACATGATACATTTTTTAATCAAATAGAAATTAAAAATGTCTAAGAAATATATCATTTACTTGATCATAAAACTTTTACCATAATTTAAAATAAAATTTATATATTATATTTGTAAAAACATAAAACATAATATTCCATCAAATTCATTAATTATCTAACATTAATAATTTAGTTCAAAACTTAAAATATAGGAAAATATTATACATCATTAATATTATAACTGATTTTTAAAAATATTATATTTTTCAGAATTGTGATTGATATATTATCCATTTAAAAAAATTATATGTGAATTAATTAAAATTATGATATATTATAATCACATTGTATAACATGTTTTTAATGAAATGAAGGATTAATATGTGGGAGATTATTTATTTATTTATATTAAAAATTAATCATAAAATATTTTTCATTTATAAATCATATGCTTGAACTTTTAAAAAAAAATGAATGATCATTGAAATGTAATTCAGTTTAACATTTTTGGAAGAAAAACATATTTGGTCGTGTATGTCTTTTAAAGTACTTTAAGAATAAACTTTAAAATTTTAAATTTGGACAAAGATTAATAAAATATGAAATATTGAAACTAATGTTTGTGCAATGTTTAAAATCAAGTATGGGCTAAATAGAATGCATTGCATTATACTTCCACGTCAAGTGGGGTGGTTTGATAGTAAAAGAGTTGATATGTATCCTTGATGTTTAAGGATCAAACCTCACAAGTGACATAGTTGTGGTCAATGATGGTATGTTCACTCACTAAAAAAAAAGTGTGGATATGTAACTATCTCATTTGCAACTACTATCTTCTTCATCCTCCAATGTGAATGCTCTAGGATTATATTCATTCATGAATAAGTTCCAATGACCCATGAGTTGCATGTGTAACCAAAATTCAATTGCAAAATTCATGTACAATGTATATTATGGGCACGATAAGCACACATATTTGGGGCTGTCCAATTAAAAAGTCTATTTATATTATAATAAATATTTATTATGAATGTTATCAACATATTTGTTAGGTTTAATGTAAAGTTTTTGTGAAAAGTACATCAACGGTATTTATTTATTTATTTCTTCTCAATAATTATGATGTAATTAATATTTAATATTAAACAATTCAGAATTAAACATTAGTGAATTTCAAAATATTAATATTAAGCAATTATTCATTTAATATTAATTCATTAGTTAATAGCTGAAATTTAAAATTAAGTTTATTTTAATTTATTTTGTCATTAAAATTGAATACAAGTTAATTATCCATTGGTTAATATTTAATATTTGATCGTCAATCAATTTTAATTATTTATTAGAATTTTCATCATTAAATACTAATTAATTATTACATAATTCAAAATCAAATATCAATTAAAATTTAATTTTTATATGTTAAATAATTTTAATTTTAATATGAATTGATTATAGAAAATTATAATTTAAAATTAATTAATTATTATTTATTTAGTCATTAAGATAAATACTACTTAATAAACTAAAAATTATTATTATTTCATTGATATTAGATATTAAATAGGTTATAATTTATAATTTATTTACTTATTCATTAAGATTTGAATACCTTAAATTAGATTTAATATTAATTGATTCATGTTACATATTAAATAATTACCAGTTGAAATCTAATATTCATATAATTGTAATTAATAAATTAAAAATATTTATTAATCAATTGATATTAAATATTAAATAGAAACTAAATATATATTATTAATTAAATAATTTTAAAATAATTTATTAATTATTAATAGTTAATTCATACTTATTATTCATATTAATTAATTGATTAATATTATTTATTGATGGATGTTTAATATTGATTAATAAATTACTTAGTAGTAGTTTTTAACTAATATTTGATGTCATTAGGACCTATTAGCACATAATAAATTAACGTAAGACTTTACAAAAGTCCAAAAATAACAACACAAATTTCGATGTTAAATTTTTGAGTCTTTTGATTGTAAATGACCAAGTGACCACCAAGACAAAGTTTGCTTAGCACAAGAAACCTTTTGAAGAACTACAAGTTACATTCCAAGTTATACAAATTAAACCTTGAGGACACCATGGCAAGTTGTTTTTAAAAAATTAAAAAAATTAAATGATGAATTAATGAAATATAATTTACATAGATCAAACAAACATTCTATTCAATATTAAAAAATCCAATCTGAACCTTGAAGTGTTGTGGCCTTGGTGCCTATAACAAGATGAAAGAAGTTACAACAATTAAAAATTCTAAAAATTTACATAAAAAGAGAAAAAATTGTGAAATTCAACAATTCATGTTATATATTACATAATTGAACAACCTTCATTAAATGTTTTAGATACAAATTAAACCTAGTGACCACAAGGTTGTCAAAATTGTAACTATACTTATTTGGCCAAAAGTTTTGACAATAAAAAATTAAAAAAACAATTTAAATTTTATTTTTTTTAAGAAACCCTAAAAGGCAGTTTAAATTTGAAGGATAATTTGAAACTACTTGAATCACCAGGTGGCCACTAGCTTGTCAAAACACCTATCCTAATTTTTAAAAGAGTCTTGAAATAGAATATCCATTATTTCAAAAATCTTTATATAGAAACCCTAAAAGGCACTCTAAATTTGTAACCCAGCCAAACCCCAATGTGAGATGTCTACTGTTAGTTCTACGGATATCAGAAAGGAAAGAGGAAGGCCTGGAACTTTCCGGCAGTGTTTGCCACAGAAGTGAAGACTGATGACCACAGATTCTATGTCTATTCTATGGCTTAAAAGTGAGATTGTCACATAAGCAGTACTAACATCTGTGGAAATAGCAGGCACATGGCGAGCCTTGCAACACCATCCTAGCGAACTTATTTCTTTCATGATTCAAGTGCAATGCAATCAAATCTCTGAAGGACAGCTTCATAATCCCTGTTAGGTGATGGATGAGGCTTAGGTACCATCTGCTTTGGTTCTACTGGAGTCACAGGAGAGCTGCCCTGTATTCCTGGGGGATGCAGGCTGATTAGGGTCATCTTATTGCTCAAGGTCCATCCTGAGTCTGTAACTTCTGTTGGGATTGTAATGCTGCTTGACACAAGAGCCATCCTTGATGAGCTTCCACTTGAACAAACGTTGATGTATATGTGTGTGCTCAGGCTCTGTTGGACTACATGAGATTCCCTACAAATGCCAAGCAGTCATCACATGTCAGCTGTAAGATCACTCTTATTGCACTGGTTTGACTGTCACATTGATGTAACTAGTATGATATCCTCCTTGTGCACATAAAGTGGTGACAGCAACCTACATATATTCCATCTGCTTGAGATACAAAAACCTTCCTGCAGCAACGCTAGTTTGTTGGTGTTCAGAGATAATGGGTACCAACTAATAAGGGACCTAGAGCCACAAGACCACTGGCAAGAGGTCACTGTTGCTACACCATCACAAAGCCATTTTTGCGGCAAAGAGCAATTTGGCCTGGAGGTTTACCAAATCTTGGGTGGTTGCTTCATCTCATCCTGGAGAGATGGTTCCTCTGATGACTTCACAGCACCACAAGCTATTACACCTGGAGCAAGTGTTCAACGAGCAGCATCAGCTATCTCAGTGGCATACTGGGGATCTTGAAAGTTTTGTGGTCCTGCAAAATTATTCTAATTTATTCATAGTGCCATGTCCCTACACTTAGCACCATAGCACATCACAGCACCTAAATTGATCTTGAATTCCATTTAGAAAGCATGGCAATAGGACAGGAGACTCATGGAGACTCTCAAAGCACCTTTAACACCAATACATCTACAATTTGAGTCCAGCTGTTCTGGATAAGATAGCTCTTAAGAATGAGCAGGATCTTCACTGAATCTACATAGTTCATGCCCAAATTGATAAAACTGCAGCACAGACTTGAAGCATGGTCAGCCACAACCCCAGCTCCACTGCCTGTCCCTCCTGCCGCAGGCTGAAAAGGACCTGAGGCCAAAAGCGTCAGTTTGATCACTGCATCAGAGAGTTGTTAAGAGACTCTGAAACGAAAAAATGAGATCTCACAATCAACACCTTAAGATCTAATCTTGCAGGCTCTCTACTCAAATAAAACAGAATCCTGCAATAAGAATAGTTCTTTGTAAAAAGTACCTACACACTTGGGTGCACAGTGAAGCCATTTCAATCTAATTTGAGAATCCTGTGAACAGAGAACTCAAACAGTCAACATTTTGGGGTCCACCTTCAAGGATGAAGAGATCCTGGAAAATCCTCTACAAATGAGCATAGTCTAGCTCTTCAGTAAAGTGG
>Ga0209611_10000742_pt1 | contig 51286 bp, 40 predicted proteins | sample S1TSphgellanicum_3_FD_187693 | JGI IMG/M metagenome (GOLD analysis project Ga0209611, IMG submission 187693) | Host-associated microbial communities from peat moss isolated from Minnesota, USA - S1T2_Fc - Sphagnum magellanicum MG (SPAdes) (version 2) | ecosystem: Host-associated > Plants > Peat... | reverse complement strand
TTTTTTTTGATGGGTTTTGTTTTCTGTGACAGTTATTACTCGACGGGTGCATTATGCACCAGGTTCACACTAGTTGTGTTAATAAGCATTATTTATTTCATTGCATTGGGAATCACATCCAAAACCAAACTCCTTTTAGCATTTGTGAAAGTGGAAAGAACAGTTTGATTTTGATTGTGACACCCAATGCAAATTAATTAAACAATTTAATGTTCATATAACCATTTCAACTTATTTTGGACCCTTAATGAACAATTATATTTTCTATTTAAAATATCTTATGAATAATTTTAATGTAGTTTTTCACTTAAAACACAATAAAAATGACCATAATGTGCATATTTAGGGCATTTGACAATTATTTTACAATTAGAATAATAATCGTTGAATAAAAAATAAAATATTTAATATTTACACCCATTTACAATTAAAATAAACTTAGAAAATTATAACCCTAAATTAAGTGTCATAAAAAAATGAAAGTTTAACATTTTAGACATGAGCAAATATGATTGGGTGGTACCATTAAAAGCCATCTGGTCAAATTTTCTTTTAAATCAAACCCAATTTGAAACTTTATTATTATTTTAATTTATTAATCTATTGGTTTATGCCATGTTGCTCATGTCTTATTCATATGCAGAGACCTATCAACAATCATAAATACTTAAACACATATATTGTGTATTGTTATTTTAAAAAATCCAAATCCAAATATCAAATTTCTAATTTTAGTTTCAATATTTATTTTTCAAAAAATGTTATTAAACTTACACATATAGTTTTTTAAATGTTTAGCCACTACAAACCAAAGGCTATGGCCTTGAATGATCATTAATAAAAAACGAAATAATTATATATAAATTCCATGACCTTTCATGACTCATGTTCAATCTTGATCATTAAATACAAATAAATACCCTAATTGATTTTTTTTAAATCTAGAAATTAGAATTCAAGAATAAAAACTCAAAAAAAAAAAAACATTATTTTTGTGTTCTTGACCAAAAAAAATCTTGTGTTCAATTATTGGATTTTTTCCATATGCATTGTCCACATGAAAATTCAATGTTTTTGATAATCGAATTTGATTTTTAAATATTATAAAATTTGAAAATTGTATTCATAAATGTTTTAAATATATATATATATATATATATATATATATTATAAATGTTTGCTTCATTATCTTGAAATTTGACATGCCTAATAAATTGAAGGTGTGACATTCTTTGTGGTACCAATAAATCATACTTGTTTCCAACCAAAAAAAGTAATTTTTTTTGCTTTAAATACTATTTTAATTATGGATCAAATAACATAATCGACTCAGGTGAAGATTGTAATATAAATATATTGCAAAAAAATCAATGAAAATTGTCATTATTAAACCTAAAATTTTTGTTATGTATTATGAATATAATTGAAAAGTTATGGAACATTCAAAATTTTGATTTTCACACAAGTTCATTATGCCAATACATTTTTTAAATTTTCATAACATTTTTAAACAAATGATTATTTCATATTATTGAACAGTTTGACATGATTCATGAACCAATGAAGCATAGGAATTCAAACAAATGATATTTTCAAATTTGTTATGAATGAATGCAATGCTAATTGTCAAATATTTATAACCATTTAACTTAATCATGTACCTTTGTGATAATGAAAGCTTACCATAGCCTTAGCCATGTTTTAATACCATTTTATAATCTTAATTTAACTAAGACTTGATAAAAGTTACAAATTGAAGGGCACATTGTTGTGAGTGGTTTTATAAGAATCAAATTAGTCATTATAAATGGAATATGTAAAATCATAATAATATAGCTTATGGGTATGAAAAAATGAATATGAAAAATATATAATCATCTTTATGAACCTTACACTTGAAAATATTTTGATTAAGGATTTGATTGGATTCATGATTGATTTAGTTAACTAATTTAAGTGAAACATTAATAAAACTCAATTATTTGAACTTGATTACACTTTAAGAAAATAAATTTCAAATAATTTAATGACTCATCCATAAAAAAGATGATGCTTTTGAAAGGTTAGTATGTGACATAATATTATTGATTTCAAGTTGATGATTAATAATGTTTGACAAATGTAGACGGATAAGGCTTATAAATCATTAAATGTTTTATTTAAATAGTTAAAGAGTTATCATATTTTCATGTTGTTAATATATCATCAAGTATTTTAATAAGATTTTGTGTATAATGAATTTATAATGTAATATACCTATTTATTGTTAAAATTATGAAATCATCTATGAAAGAAAACTTATGAAGGTTTGAACAACGAACCCCATAGATTTTTAAATGCATGTGATGAATTTCCTTTTGGGTGTAGCCCACATAAAGATTAAATTTTAAACATATGATTAATTTTAATTCAAAATATGTAAAAAATTTCTTGTGCATGTGAATTGTGTGAAATGTGTATTATATTAATACCTTTATGATTGTAACAATACTTAAAATATTTTCAATAAATAACATCTTTTTTTCAAAAATATTTTCCCACATTGCCAAAAGTTTTAGAACTTTTATTTCTACATAAGGTACATGGTCATTTCATTTATTCAAGGTCTATATGGTTAATTACTTGAAAACTTTTTTCAAAATGGTTGTTATTATTGGAATGAAAAATTGCAAGATAAATAAATATTTGACAATAAAATGCTAGAATGGTAAAGGTATTATGATAGGTGTTGTGTAAGATTTAAGTTTGAATAACCTACCTATGTGCTATTAATAAAAAATTAATTGAAAATAAAATTTCATAAGTTTGACCTTTTTTAAAACTACATCAACTAATACATGCAAGTGCATTCCTTCTCCATTAACTATGAAAAATTATAAAAGGTGTGATGAACCATGAAATCCATGAAAGATAAATTTTATATACATATCCCAAATATTTTTAATGTTGACCAAAATGCTTCAAAGAATGAAATATTGAATTTATTACAAATGAAAATTAATTTTCTATTAATAATTGTTACAAAAATTAATGGATGAAATTGGAGTGCATTAAACCATATACAATTTATGCAACAAAATTGATCAATTGTACAACAAATAGAATGACTTGTTTATGTGCATAATGAACCTATTGTCAAAATTCTTTAGAAAGAACTTAATTTTACTTCCATTGACATTAGCAAGGTGCCAAATTAGATGAATATGGATTCTTTCATGAAGAAGCCTTGTCTAGACTTCAAAGAATTTTTTTAAAAAAAGATAAAATTACACCTTTGTAAAAGTTATATGTTTTAAAAAATGAAATTCAATATAATGAATTTGAATCCAATGAGGAGCTTAATAATAATATTGGGGAAGAAATGGACCAATCAAAAAAAAAACCAATGTTAAGGCAAACATGATGTCAGGACAATGGGTTATTTGATGAACTAAACTTCAATTTGCCAACCTTAATGAGATGTAATTAAGTAAATACTATTAAAGAATACAATTTTTGAATTTTTGTCATTATGATTTTTTTTGGACTTGCCACATTTTGGTTGTGGGCTCATAATGTTAGGTTTCCAATTTTTATTTCTAATCTTTATTTTGGTTTTTAAAATAATGATCTATAACAATTTAAACCATATTTAAAACTCCATATCAAATTAAGCCCAATAACTATGGTTTAAAGAGGAGGGGAACATGGAACAAATATCTCAACAAAATTAAGGACATAAAATAAACCCATCATTAATTCAATACCATACTTATGACTCATGTTCAACAAATCTTGTCAAAATAATTAATTGTTTTAGGCAAAAAAATGAGTTCCAAACCCCAATTTGAATGTTGAAAAATTTTCAACAATAATCCCTAATTATGTTAAGTTCCAAAGTTACATTGTTTTAAGTTTGATTTTTTAGAATTTCAACAAATTGTTATCAATTTATTCTCTTTTCTCAACCAGGGCTCTTAGGAATCAATTAGTGCCAAACATGAATAGTACATATAGTATTAAGTTTTCAACTCATGGAGTTTTCAACTCATTGCTTAATCGTTAAGGTAGATACCTAATAAAGCTTATAGATGTTCCAATCAATGTTGCCCAAGACTAGGTTTTTCACTAAGTATGGGTCTAAAAGTACAATGGAAGAAGAAGAAGACCCACCCTGGAACCAAACTCAACAATTCAATGTGCAACTCGATTCATGTTAAAGGTTCTTTTATAAAGTCCAAGTCATGGGTTCAAATGACAACTTCTTGGGCTCTTAAGTTTCTAAGCTCATCTTCCATGACAATAAATACCTATATAATAATGTGATATTTCAAGGATAATGAAATGCATAGTTTTCCCTTACATAATAATGAACTCCAAGAACAAAATCTCCCCTAATAATGAATAACAACAAGAAAAGAATTATTTAATGTTTATGGAAGAGATTTTTTTTTTCTATCATTAGGTGTTCTATATTTTGTGTTTAATAAACTAGCACTTCAGTTTTGTTTTTTCTTTTCACCTTCCATTTTTCAAGAAAAACCTTTAAACTCACCTTGAGGATTCTTCTAAAAACCAAGAATTAGTCACCACTTGTTTCAGTGCTTTCAATCCACCAAGTGTTTTTAGTCCATAACTAGAGAGGTGATTACGGAGTTCCCCATAAACACAAGGTAATCCTTGGTTTTATTTCTGCTTGGATGGGAACTTGGACAAATCTGTTGATTGATTTATATGTGCATTATTCAATATGGCTACTTTAGTTGTATAACAAAATGTCATGTGCATAGATAAGTGTTGCTTGATTAGTTTAACATTTCGCCTTGATGCTCTCTCCCCATCCTCTCTCATAAGAAGCACCATTGAAGAAAACTCTGATCTGGAGCATTGAATGATTTGTAAAAAATTATAATGTTTTTTAATTCAAAGAAAAATAATTTGTGGAGAGAAAAAAATCTAATGGAATTTTTTTTCAATATAAAATCTTCAAATTTAATTAATTATTTGAGAATTGTTTTGAAGCTACCCCTATATTTCAATAATGCATATATTTTAGAATGGTTTGACCATTTTCCATTACAACAAAAAAAAATGCACATTTTCAAAACAAATGTTTATTCACCAATGACAATCACATAACTAGTGAAATATTGGGGCAATACCTAACAAAGGTAAGGCCAAGAAACCAAAAAAATGTTAAATACACAAAAATATAATTTTGGGGGAAAAAAACTTGTAGTCCTTGGAAAAATGAACCATTTCAAGTTCTTACAATTATGAATGTGTACATTCAAATGGAAGGCTTTATAAACTTAATTTTAAACATATTGTTCCTAAGTATCCAAAAGTTTTTGCCTATTGTTTGTTTCATTTTTGAAATACGAGATAGGAATTGTTGCTTATATGATATTGAAAAAGTCAAGAACTTACATTTGTGGCATTTTTAACATATGCATGTTCATCACTCTATGATTAAAAAAATGGTCTTTTCTATGTTGGTAGATGGAATCCATTTATTTGATCTAGTTATAAGTAGTTCCAAAAAACAATTAGTACAATTGTGCATAGGGTAAACAATATTATGTGCCTTTTCCTTCTCATGTAAAGAGAATTAATGTTCAACAATTCAATGTATCATTTCATTTAGCAATATACATGATAAATGTTATTGGATTATCTTAACGTATTAAATAAAACTATGTTCTTTTTTCATAGGACCATTCTACGTACCAAGTGACCTTCTTCATGAATCATAAATCATATGCAATAGATAGTTTTTCAACTAAGTAATTGTCCAATAAGATTTCCTTAAAATTGGGAATTAGGTTGAGAAACTTAAAACTAGTCAAAGTGATTAGTACACATGTCATGGCTTTTAGTTATTCCAAAAATAATTATCCAAGAGTATACTACCCTTGATATTCCATAGCAAAATGATGTTTGTGAGCATGATAATTTTAGTACTATTGAAGTTACAAGAAACTTTTTTTTTTTGAAGTTTTTGATTAGGTTATAAAATGAATTGATTCATACTATATACATATTCTAAATCATATAAACACTATGACATTAAACAATTTTTTTTAAAAAAAACTTGGATTGGTACTAAAAGCAATGTTATTCATATCAAAAAATTTGGTTATGTTGTATTTGCGCACATCCTCAAGGAGGTACACCATAACTTACTACAAAAACAAAAAATGAGTTTTGATAGGGTATGACAATCATTATTAATCTTATTTGCCATGGGATATTGAAAATCAAAGAACTATCAAAAGCTAAGATTTTATTTTTATGAAGAGCTTATTGGAGACTTTGAAGCCATGGGCAAGGTGACACAAAAAATTTCATTAGGAATTCATTTTTTATTTTCCTCAAACTTCAACACCATCAATTATTGAATAGTAAATTGATACTTTCACAAGTTGATGAATTCTAGAAGTTGTTTAACAAGATATTATCTTGTGGAATTCTCTTTTTTAGATTTGGGAGCAACCAAATGGCAATTATGAACATAATCATGTTGTAGCATGTTTTCCAAAACTTCTTCCACATAATCAAGAACCACCACAAAGATATGAAAATTGTATAAGTTAATTTAATCATCATTTTTAATATGCTTGTGCTACCAATTTAGGTATATGCAAGATGACTTAAATTGAACTTAAATTGACTATTAGATGGTCACAATTAACTTCAACATAAAGATATGAAGGGATGAAAGTCATGGAAGAGGAATACAATTCCTTAATATTCAATTTGATGCATTATCCCCATGACTTAAAATCATGAAGAGTAAACAAGTGTGTAAATTTTTTCTTTACATCTAATTAATGGAACTTATATTTTTCATTACAAAATTTGTTTAATACCAAAATTAAGGATTCACATAGAAAAATCAATATGGACTTCTTGTTTCAACATTTTCCCCTTGCTAACTTTTCAATTTGAATGTGAAAATTGTTGTTAAAATACATTGACAAGTTACAAAATTTGATGTGAAAATTGTTTTCCTTCAAGGAAAGTTATGGAAAAAGAATTCATGGACAAGCTTTTGGGATTTGAAGAAATTATTTACCCATAGAAAGTATGATAGCTCAAGAAGTTCATTACATGCATTAAGAAAACTCATATCTAGTTTGAAACAAGAAATTGACATTTTTTGCACACAATACTTATTACTTCTTAGTCATGCATATCCTCAAGTGTATATTTTTGTGATCATGACAAATACCTTATCACCACTATTGTGGTTGTTGGTGGATTAACATTTCACATTCGTACATAAAAAATTGAAAACATGTTCCATTCATGGGAAAAGCTTTTCAAATTACTGCCAATAATCCTAATATGTATGTACAAGTCTTTACTTCTAGTTCAAGATTGAATCAACAAAATGATTTTCCTTGACCAAAATCATTACATACATCAACTTTAATCAAGGCTCTTTCATGAATTGTGATGCACATGTGCCCTGTTGTAGTGCTAGTTAATCATGCTTATCATCTTTCCTTTTTTTTAATCTCAGATTATGCATTTTACGATCTATTTCATTACAAGTTTAATGGGAATATTGTGTAAAATGTCACCTTTGTAACAAGGCCATCATATTTATCACTTGTAGTCAACAATGTAGCAAATAAGTTTTTGAAAACCTACAAAGGTCTGGATTGTATGGCTTTTAAAATATATTCAATATCTTATTGGTGTTCCACATTTAGCCATTTATTATATGGCACAAGTGTTTAACCTAATCAATTCATGTTGATTTGTGATGCACATTAATGTGCTAATGATCTTGACAACATGAAATCAAGGTTGGAGTGCGACATGGCTTTTGGGTTAAAATGTCCTGCAATGTGTTTCATGAATAGGTTGTCTCTCTCAACAATACTAAAAGAGTTGGCCACCTTTTTATCTTTCACCATTCATTGGAAAGGTGGAATGTTAGTTGCTTTTGATGCATATTACATATGGAGGCATTGTCATTTATGGAAAAGTGTGATATTTGGGATGTGGTTGGTTGGTTGTTTTAAAAAAAATAAAAATTGTATGGGGTATGGGTTTTGTTGATGGGTTTTTTGTGGTCTATTATTTTTGGAGGTGTGGTATGTCGTTTGTTGTTGATTTATTTTGTGATTGGTGGTGAACATGGACAACTTTGGGAGGCAACAAATGCAAGATAGGTATCATTCCTATTCTTTGAAGGAGGGTAGTTGATTTTTTTGTTGTTATTTATTGTTGAAGAGAAGAATGCTCTCAATAACATAGGTCTTTTTTATTAAAAAAAAATTGTTGTGCAAGGAAAAATAGGACAACTTGTTGAAATTTATGTTAGAATGCCTAGGTCTAGAAGCACATGGAGATGAGGAAAGGTTCTAGGGGGTTTGGGAACTTGTTTGTGTGATTATGGAGGCTTGAATTTTATATACTTGAATGAATGTTGTATGGTGTGAGTTATGGGTGTTGAAGGGGAGTGAGACCCATGAAAATGGGAACTTCGATAAAAGATGAATTTTTGATGATTTACATGTGCATACATTGGTGATTCTCTTGTTACATATATGGTTAGTGGGTTTATTTGTTTCTTGTCCAAGTTTCTTAATACCATTGGGACATTTCAAAATTTTGGGGCTTGAAAAGGGTTTTATATTCATCCTTGTTTGTCAGGGTCTAGTGTGGTGAATTATTATAGATTTGTGTTGTTGGGAAACTTGGGGTTTTATGGGAATGATAGAACTTGATGGGTTGTGTCAAAAATGTGTGTTGGAATCACAAACAAGGACAATGATAGTTCATGAGAGTAAACTCGAAGTGAACTAATCCAATTGTGCCTTAAAGAACAGGATATGAATTGTTTCATAAATCAACTTATTTAGTAATCTTGCTTGTATAGAAGACCATGCAATCGATTACCTTGCTTTATTTTTTTTTTGTCTATTCAATTAATGGGGGTGTGAAGATATTTTATGCATGTTCTTTTTGTTACATGTGTATGTTATTTCTTAAATTTGGAGGATTTATATATGATGGGGGAAAAAAAATTCAAACTCACATATGCAAGGAGGGTTACTAGATAAAATTACATGAAAGATGTGTATACATGATTGACTTAGCCTTAAAACTTAGCCTCATTAAAATCCATTTGAATCTAGAATTTGGTTGTGATCTAGACCAAAAACCAATTGGGATGGATGTGGCCTAGACAATCAAATAGATGACATGAAAAATTCAAATATGTAAATGCAATTGAGTCAAAATTAATTCAAGGTAAGACCAAAATCAATTAAAAACATCATATCAATTATAAATTTATTATAGTAAAGGACTACTACAAAACATGGTGTTTATATTTTTTTTATGACTAAATTTTAGTCAAAAGTTGAGCCTAGACAAGATGACTACATAGTCAAAACAACTTAATCATTTAGGACAAGCACAAAATAGTAGTTTAGTCATGTGGGCCTTGACAAAGTGACTAGTAATGTCCACATGGCATGTGTGTTTTGACTCAAAAACTAGTAACTAATAATTGATGTGGCTTGTTTAATTTGACAAAAAACTAACATACATGTTAGTTGATGATGATGTGCCATAAGTATTATGTAAGTCGAGTAATTATAATTATAATTATTAATAATAAATTCATAGGGATGTAAAATGTAAACCTAGGGAACTAGGTAGGGCCCCTAGGCATGTGCATTACCCTCCTTTCCCTTGGCACATAGGTCATTTGTAAAATTCCTCTAAGCATGTGGGCCACTTGTAAGCCTCCCATAGGCATGTAGACCATTTGTAGGTCTTAAGGCATGACCATGGTGTCATAAGAGGTAATTCACGAACACCTTCACCTCCATGGTGACAACCCAAAACATTAACCATTTAATCACCATTTCACATGATGACTACTGTGGTACGTTTACCATTTCGGGAATAGACTATTGAATAATTGATTAAATTTTAAGTATTAATTTCAACACTTGGTTTTTTAATTTTGAAATTTTTTATAGGTAATGGTTATAGATAATAATAAACACATTGTATTCAATGTTCTAGAATAGTCTAGTGTGTTTAAATTGCTGTAGTTTTAAAACTTTGTCCTTAAAGGTTTAGGGTTCAAACCATGATAATGGAAGTTTGGTGTACAAACCTCCACTATCATGGTCAATGGAAATTTTTGATTTTATTAAAATTTTGACACAAATGATAAATAACTTTTCAAATTTTCAACAAAACAAAAATAATTTAATTTATGTCAAAATGGTAAGGGTGTTATGATATTAATGCAATAACAAAAATATAAATTTAACTTTTTTTAGAATTTCACATGCACTAAACTTAAGCTAAACTTGGTTAAATTTTGCTAGACTTTGTTATTTAAATTGAATTTGGATAAAATTTAATACTTAAATTAAATTTGGTTAAACTTGGTTGAGCTTGATTAATTTTGGCTAAACTTGGGCATTTTAACTAAACATGGTTAAAATTGGTCAAAATTGGCTGAAATAACTAAACTTGGTTAAACTTGATTAAACTAGAATAAATTGGTCAAAATAGGTTTTATTTGCCAAACTAAGGTAAATTGGCTAAACTTGATTAAATTACAATAAATTGGTTGAAATAGATTTAATTTGGCTAAACTAATTATTTTTTGCGAAACTTGGTTAAATTTATGTATTTTAGTTAAACTTGGTTCATTTTTGCTAAATTTGGTTTAACTTGACTAAAGTAAGGTAAATTAATGAAACTTGATTTTACCTAGTTAAATTAACATAAATTGGTTAAATTTGATTAAACTTGGTTAAACTGAAGTAAATTGGCCAAAGTAGGAAACTTTAATTAAACTTGACTAAACTTGGATTTTTTTGTTAAATTTGGTTAAATTATAAACCTTAATCCAAGTTTAACCAATTTAGCTAAAATATTTTAGTTTAGCGAATTTTGTTTTAACTTAATCAAATTTAGTCAAATTTAACCAAGTTCAATTATAGTGTTTTAGTTTAACCAATTTTAGCCAAATTTAGACCTAAAGTACTATAATTTAGGTAATTTTTAACCAAGTTAAACTAAGATTAACCAAGTTCAATTAAAAACTTAAATAGCCAAATTTAACCTAAAATTAGTTTAAAGTTTAACCTAAACTACTTACGCATAATTTACCTACCTACTTATTTGTTACCTATCTACATACCTACCTACCTGTTTATTATTTATTTGCTTGCATACCTACCTACTTAGTATGCCATGTCATTTGTGGCATGATTGAAATTAAGCACATCAAAATAGGCATTAACACCACATTGGCATGTAACAAACCACATCATTTATGGTGCATGACTAAAATTACTCACATTAAATTAAGCAACAACACCACATTGGCATGTAACAAGCCACGTAATTTATGGCATGATTGAAATTAGTCACATTTTAGTAGGCATTAACACCACGTTGGCATGGCTACGTCCACATGTAAGTGACATTGTGCTATTTTATTTAAATTATAAGTCGATTTAGTCAAATTAGACATGCCTACTTTGAAAGGGGGGCAAAAAGGACCAAAAAAAATCTATTCAAGTCATTTCGAACTAATAAACTCTACAACTTAGTCATTGTAATAAAAAATTTGGTAATGAAAAGCACCTTGTTTTGTAATAGTGAGGGTATTATATATTTTTATTTTTATTAAACATTGAGACCAAGATCACGCAGGGTGGCCATAGTTTAATTTTTTTGAGTAAACAACTTGAAAACTTCAATCATTAATTGATCACACCCCTCTAAGGTCCCCTTTGACCACACTCCCTTCATGCATTGTGATCGCAATGCATCTAAGGACCACGGTCACATTATACATATTGACATCAAGTATCAATACTTGAAGGAGAATGTTGCAAGCTTTGAAATCAAACTTAAATATTGTCACATAGATCAAATGCTTAGTTATATTTTCACAAAAGTTTTTCCCAAATATATTATAATGAATGACCAACACGTTATCAATAACATTGTGATTCATGTTGGCAATGTGCCAAACATAATTACTAACAAGGGTTTGTAATTGTCAATCCTATCCTTTTTGCACAAACTTGGTAGCTTTAACAAGGTTAGCATATGCCTTGCCAATTTGGTTCCAAATCATAGACCCACCTCATTTCCTATGGTTGTGCATAAAACACCAATGCTTGTCCATGGATCACCTACCACCTTTATATGGTTGGAATTTGGATAAGTAGTACCTAAGCAAAACTTGTATGTTAGAATTCTTCATTTCACAATTACATGCAATTTATCCACTTATTTAACAAAACATCAAAATAAGTAGGGGTCCATCACATTCAATCCCATTGATTTCTTTTTCATGTTATAGATCTTCCATGAAATTTTAGTAAGCACATTATGTGTGCTGCTAGTTCACAAATAGTTCCTTGAGAAGGTTTTCATTAGTGTTGCACATATATCAAATTTTTATGATATCGATTGGATCCAATTTTCACAAAATAGATTACAAAAGGTTTTAGTTCTCTCGTTGTTTAATTTTTTTTAACAAACTTATGAACTAAGTTAGGGTATTAATATTTTTTGTAAATAAATTTAACTAGTTTTCACGATTCTAATTCTCACTAATTTGAGAATAATTGATTATCATTTGCAGTTTTCACCAACCAATTTTTTTTTTCAAATGGAATAATAATAACCAAAATTACAAAAATAATTATTGATTTTATTTTTTTCTTAAAAGTAAAAAAATCATAGTTATTTCTAAAGTAAGGAAAGAGAACACCCAAATCCTGAGTATGTGATTGACATTTGTCAATAATAGTTGGCCTTGTTATAGAAGGCTTGGTTGTGCATCAATAATTGAATTTTTGAGGTTTTTTGATGAAAACCATCCACCCTTTTGGTGCCAAGTCCCTACACATACATAGTTTACATTTTGATTCAATGATTGTGGAGTCAACCATACTTGTCCATAAAGATTATTACATCTATATTTAGTAATTAGAAAAGTTGGTGTGTGTAATTTAATTAATTTCAAATGACATTATACAATCAAACAAGACATACAATTTGCATACATGGACTATGTAAGTGATTGAAAATAATCATAAACATTTTGACATGGACTACGACATGTCAAATGTGATTAGAGACTATCATAGACTTTTGACATGGAATATGACATGTCCCATGTGATTACAAATAGTCATAGACATGAAAGTAGATTATGGATTTTGTCTTTTCATTTGTTGTTTGTAATGTTTCATATATAAATAAAAAAGGGGAAAGAGACTAAAATATAACAAATTATGTGAAAAGATGATCAAATTGAAAATTTATATTTTAAATTATTTTAAAAACAGAACATAACTAATGTACATGTGAAGTTTGAATTAATGTTACTATATATTTAAAATTGAAATTAAAAATACTAAAAATATAATTAAATTTATAAATTAATGACGTATAAATTTTAATTATATAATTTCAAAAATGAAATTCATTTCATTGTGAGAATTCTACAAATAAAATCTAATAAAATTATTATTCTTAAAGTTTTGCCCAAACTCAATATATAAAATTTGATCTAATGTTTTTTTGAAATTTTAAATATTGTTAAATTTAGTTTACTGAAAATTTGAATAAATTAATTAGAATTAAATATATATATTTAAACTAATATAATACATTGAACATTTTAAAATTAAAATGCATTATAAGTTTCAATGTGATTATGAAACTAAATTACAAATTGAATAAAATATTAATATTAATGATGTACATGTGTAATCATTTTCATTATGAAATTGCCTAATTATGTCATAAGTTGATAATGTGAAATATTACAAAATTATGTGTGTTTATATAATTTGCGATAACAAATGTTGTCAACGCATGAAGTGGTGGTTGGATGGCAAAGGCCCTAGGTTGTGATTGAAAAGATGAAGGTTCAAATCTATTTTGGACACATTGTGAACATGACAATTTTGTCATATGTTTAGCAAAGTTTCAATAATGAACCTGAAAAAAGAAAAAAAGAAAATCATTGGAATCACAAGTTAAACATAATTGTGTCCATAGTTCAATCCAAAAAACTTGAAATTTTAAAATATGATAATAATAACAATAACAATAATAATAATAATAATTTATTATTTCATTTTTAAAGAGTAAATTAATACTTGCATGTCAATTAATAGTTTTAATCATTTTTGTCAAAATATGGACACCTACAAATCATTAAGATTTTTAGTCAAAAAAAATTTAGTAAAATATTTGGCCTAAATGATTGGTATGTTTTGATTAAAGCCATTTTTGTCCACTATTTGATATTACTAAAAATATGGCTATATTTTATATTTGACCCTTGATTTGTAACAATGAATGACAATGTGAAAGGGGTGCTTGATAGCTAAGGAAGTTCACCATTTCTTGCCTAGGACCAACCATAATAGTTGAATCACTTAGGTGTCCCCTAACTTGCTCCAAACCACTAAGATGTGGATTTGTTCCAATTGATTTCAAAACCACAAATCAAATAGAAAATGTTAAATTTACCTACAAGCCATACTACACCTTCTCACACAATATTTACACAATATCATTTGCACATTGAGTAATGAGTTGTTGAGTTGAAGTGTTGAAGCCATTGGCAACTTTAAACCTTTATTAATCCCACCTATTTGTAGCTTGTTTTTGACCAATTTTGTAAGATTCAATCACAATAATAAACAATTAAGGGGTTAATGGAAACCCTATCTAACCCCTAATCCTCTCAATGGAAAATGATTTAATAGATTGCATGTTTAAACTGATTGAGCCAAATCCATCACAAAATAATAATAAGGTCATGTTTGTGAATGATATCCCTATCCCAAATTTTTTCATTCAAAAAAATGGAAGACCATGAAACTTTGTTGAAAGCTTTTAGAAAATCGAGTTTTCAAAGGAGAATAGGTTGTCATGATTTTTTCACCCATGCTAATGTTTCATGAATGAAAAAAATGTTATTCAAGAACAATTACATAACCAAAAATATAATTTGATCATTGCTAATATCTTTTGACAAAATTGGTTGGAGCCTAAGTTGCAAAGCTTTTGCATAAAGTATAAGTGACATTGAATAAGCTGATAGGTCTCCAATACCTAAGTATCTATCCTTGCCCCTTTCAATGCTATGAGTGTATGTGTGACACCAAGGGGGAAATTTGCCATGTGGGATGGAGGTATGCACCATCTTTTTGTAATATGCTTTTACCAAAGGCCAATAGGTGAGGAAAAATTGTACAATTACCCCATTAGCACTTGGGGCTTTTCCCAAAGTGAAACTAGAAACTAGAAATTTTTGTTCATTGGGGGTGTAATTTTGAGTGGCATAGCATTAAAGGCCTATAGAATAACACCAAGGGGAATTCAATTATGTTGTTGATATAAGTTAATGTAGGGTAAACGTCATGCCCATCACCACACATAGGTTATGATTAAATACCCCATTTGTTCAAGGGAAGGCCTTCAAGGAAATAACCTTGATTGTTTCATTGCACAATCAATTAGTTATGATTGAATGCCCAATATGAAAGTAGTGTGTTCAATCTTTTTTCAACATGTGACTAGAATCATGTGTTTTTCGTTCAATCATGGATGTAAACCTAAGGGGGACATGAAAAATTCTTGCCCACTTCACGGTTTGTTAATGCTTGGTGATGGGGGATTATGTGAACCCAATCAAGAATAAAGATGGTTATAAAACATGGAAAGGTAGGAAGGGGGGGGGGCGCTTGTTGGTGCTTGGTATTGGGGTTGTTGGGAGACACTTTTTTAAAAGGTATGGTACATTTGCAAAGTTTTTGTGTAGTAATGGAAGGTTGGGTGTCCAATAAATTAGGGAAAGGTGGGAATGAGGGTTCTTTTGTTGTTTGGTGTTGGAGGGATTTTGGGGCAATTTAAAAAATAGAATGGAATATTTGTAAAATTTGTGTGTGGTATTGGGCACATGGGTTGTCCCATTGGAAAGAAACAATTGATCACAAATTCGCAAAAAAACCTAACTATTTAAAAACACAATCGTAAGCTCATCATTTACCATCAACAATAAGGAACCCTAACTTATGATATTGAAGATTAAAACATTAATGAACCACTAAAAGCCCATGCTTTGTAAATTCTCCGCAATTTTGTGCACATATTTTTTGCTCCAAAAAATTGTAGCACATCCATAAGAAATTGGGCAAACAATTGCAATTAAATTTGACCACAAATGCATAAGTGTAGGATGTAGGCATAGAAGAGTTACAATAAGATCTAACTAGAAATTTAAAAGTGCAGGAAGTAAACATAAAAAGGTGCCAAAAGTGGACGTACATAACACATTTCTATGCAAACTCAAGTCATCTTAAAGCATGTTGAACAAAAAGTATCTAGATCTTGTATTTCTTCTACATCTAATTCCTTGCATTAATGGCCATCACAACTTTTGTGTCATAGTTAATATACTTTTGTTCTTTAACATTATAAAATGGCTAAAGTCTTGTATTAATTAGATTTGATTAGAGATGCAAAAGCGCATGAAGTAAGCATAAAAGGCTTGTAATTAGATCTGAAAGGCAAAACAAAGTTTAAAAAATTGGAAGTGAAAGGAAAATAAAATACGAGGATTCAGATTTTGGACAAGATTTACGATGAAAAAGAGAATAATACTTTTATTATTGTTGGGTTGCCAAGTTGATAGTCCCATATTCTCTACCTGGTAGTTCAAAGAGGTGTAAGTTCCAACAAACTTATGTGATAATGTATAGGTTACTATGAATAATTGAGGTGCATTAGTGTTGAAACTATTCACAATGACATTTTTTTCATTTATCAAATTTATCAAAAGCGAGGAAAAATTTAATAAAAAATCTTCAAATTGGTTTTCAATTTGTAGTTTGAAATATTTTTATATTTTTAGGTACACATTGAACACCAAATATAAATATGAATATATACATTTTAGATCTCCATTTTTCATATTTACATTTAAAGATTTTTTCAATGTTGTAAAAAATTCTTATTGGAAAATGGTTTATCATTTGTAATTTTGTTTTAGAAACTTGAAATATTTTGGGACTCCAACACCCAAATGAAAGGTGATTTTCACTTCGGAATGTTTAAATTAATTTCTTCACACTCTTCCACACTTGTGAAGGTGTGCATGAGTCCCATGACATTTCCCACCATACATTTTTTCTATCATCTTGGTCTTGCTTATGAACCCAACATTAAAATCACAACACATCTTTAATTGTTCATTATCCTTATAAAAAAAAATGTTAATGAAAGTCAATAAAAATATTGAAAAAAAATATTAAATAACATTTACTGCACATGATTGAAAAAAATCATGATTAATTGGTGATAATAGCCAACCTACTTAATGAAAACCTAACACCTAAGGTGAAACTTACAATAATAACAATTTTGTTGGTAAAAAGATTTTAAACCTTCACTATGTAACAAAATATTTTCTCACAACATTTATTGTTTTCATGTCTAGAATTTCAAGAAAGCTAAAGCTATTAGTTTTGATGAGTGGGTTTACCAATTATTATTGGTGGGTTTTTCCTAATTTTATCAACAAATAAAGTAAGGTAGTAAGGACCATAACAAACTAGCATCCACAATTCACTATGAAAGATGGATTGGAAATGGTTTAAATCAAAAATCAGTTGGGTTCCAGTTCCTTAACTAAATATGGTGGTTAATTCAATGGTTCTTTTACTACCTACATACAAATATTCAGTTAGCCAATTGTTAATAATAAATACAACCTTTACATATATATAAACAATCTATTTACATGGTAGTCACCTATTTTCCTACTTATCTACCTAATAATATATAGGATTTACTTCTTACACAATGGGTTACCAAGGTGAAACTAGATATAACTCATTTGAGGTTCATAAAAAACCAAGTCATAATATCTATGCAAAGGATGGTGCATTGGTGGTGTTAATTTATTTAAACCAATATAAAGACCCAATTAAAAATTCTCACAAAGTTTTAAAATGGTTTGGCATTGCAAAATCCCACATAAATTTAATGTTCACATACCATATTGTTATATATTTTATAATCATTAGATATATTTATATCATGTTAGATATTTAAGATTGTTCGGTGAACAAATGGAAATGCAATTTGACAAATTCAAAACAATGGGTTGACATTTCATTCGTTCTATTCTCATCTCCTATTAGAAATAATGTCACAATCAATAACATTATAAGGCAAGCCCATCCTTGGGTGGTACCACTAAGAATGTCACACCTTGATTTTCTTAAACCCATCAAACTTTGAAAAATCATAGGGAACATGTAAATAAACATTTTCATCAATGTTTTTATGAATATATTTATTAGTTTCTATAGATTTTGAAATTTCAATAATATCAAGATTATTGTGTATTTTGATGTTCATAATCATTGCATTTAGAAAAAATATTAAGAATGTAATGTTGGTTTTTTTCCTTGAACTTTTTGGTCAAAAACACAAATTTGAAACATGATTTGAAAATTTTCTTGTGATTTTTTTTCCTCAGATAATTTGGAAGTCACTTTATTTTTAGGTTTTTATTGGGATATTAATTTATTAAACATAATATAAATATATGTTTCCAAATTTGAACCTATCAAAATTTTAAAGGTTAACTTTAATTAAGAATATAAAATTTTCAAATTTTCAAATTTTTTTATTCCCAAATAAGCTTCAAGCCATTTATTTGTGCATGCAATGGATAAACATGAAATAATAATAATTTATAATTGTGAAAAAAAAAATTTTAAGGCCTAGGAAAATGGTTTGGTTATTTTTGGTTCCCTAACCATTCCTCGAGGTGATTCTTAATGGTACCACCTAAGAATTTGTTTACCCTATAATGAATAATGCTAATAATACATCCACAACCAAACCAAATTTTGATGTAAGTAATGAAACTGTAGGAATGCAATTATTATTTTGATTTCTATTCATTCATTTTTAAATGTAATTTTATTATTAATTAGTTTGAAAGAAGAGTATTGTTGTTATTGAAATTTTGTTTATATTTAATATGGATTTATGTTGTGTGATAGTAATCCAACTTATGATTTTTTCATTATTTTATTTTATTTTATTTTGTATATAATGATGATTTGGTGCCCTCCAACCCATTTAGTCCTCTCCTTTTATTAAGTTCACATTGTGTTATTTCTTGATGTCTTGATAAATTGAAGCTTTTATAACTTCTATCAAGTGGCCACTAGGTAAGCCCATCAAACTTATGAAAATTGTTTTCAAACGTCCAAATTTTAAGGGTTGCAAGTTTTTGTTGATTAGTTTTGTATTTGATATTTTTTTGCAAATTTTAAATATTTATGTTAAATCAAAATTGTCTATTGTTATATATGTGATTATATTGTGGTCGGCATAAACATATACACTTCAAGTCCTTAAACTTACTCAAATGTATTACATAAGATTAAAGGAAAATAAAAAATGTTAAGAAATTTTATAAGTTTTATTTGCTTAATACACCTTCCCAGATTTCCAATTTATTTTGAGTCTAGTGGTTACCAAGTGGCCCTCCTTGCTTTCACCATGTTGTGTTAAATTCAAAATTAACGTTTTAATCCAAAATTAATTAAATACATGTTTTAACCATAACCAACAATGGTCTATGGTAAAATAATGATTCAATTTCCATGAAATTCTACTCCAGAAATTGGCACCTTGAAGAACATAATTGAAGATTGTATAAATATAAACAAGTCTAATTCATTCGTTTTAATTGGGGTCACGAAGTGGTTTCGCAATTTAGGTGGGGGAGATTTCTAATGCGGAAGAGCTGCACACCAAATTTGCTTTGCAGTGACATTTCTAATGCGGAAGAGTTACACACCAAATTCGCAGTTTAAGTGGCGACATTTCTTATGCGGAAGAGTTGCACACAAAAAAATTTGCAGAGTTTAGGTGGCGACAATTCCAATGTGGAAGAGTTGCACATCGAATTTGCAGCTTAGGTGGCGACATTTTTGATGCGGAGTTGCACACCATTTTTTGGGCCATAATACAATTTCGCCAAAGCCAGGTGCATGGCGGTAGGACATCTTGAACTTCGGAGCGTAAGCGCTCTTGCCAATCCGGATGCATGCATGGCCAAGAGCGTGAGAGTCCATATCATGAGAAGGGAGGTGGGATTGTTAACTACCAAAGAGCATGGTCTTGCATTGATCGAACAATTGTGACTTGGTCATATTCGAGTTGCCTTCTTCATAGGCCTCCAACATCATGCCCAATAGATTAGTCTCATAAATACTTTTGCCTCGTTGCCTTGGGATTCTTTCTCTTCATCTCCCTCACTAATTGCTTCAAGCGTGCACACACAAAGTTCATGAGAACCTTTTTCCACGTTTCGACTTTCTATCCACACCTTGATGTTCGTTGGAGTTGGTAAGAAGCTTCACAACAAATCACATCAAGGAAATTACTTTCACTACCTTAGCATAGATGATGTAGCCTGCAATTATTACTTGTCGTTTCCAGATACACAAAAAAACCAAATTAAGATGCTCTCAAAAAGTAGAAGATATAAAAAGGAAGTCGTGGGACACACCCATTTCCGGGGAAGAGGCAACCATATCCCGAAAATCTTGGCCCGAGTATCCTCAACATGAAGTTGAGAGCTTTGTGGATGGCGCGAATGTCACCACCCTCGACTGTTGTACAACCGAAGGTAGCTTTGATAATGATTTCGAGCAGAGTTTCCAGCAAATCCAGGTCTATTGCAACTTCTGCACCGTATTTCTCGTCAGAGTTGTTGATCATCGTCTGCCATTTGGTTACCAGTTCATTTGCACTTTCAAGGATGTAGTGAAATTGATCCTGCAAACAAACGCACACAGTAGTACTTAACACACGTTACGGAGTGCCCAAACATACCCATCGGCATCAATGCGTGCAGGACAGTTATAAATCTCTAGTCTAAATCGTGCAACTGGGGGTGAGTAAATGTCGGAGAGCTGGATTGTAGAGGTATGTTGAGGGGATTGAAACATACTGTGAGAAAGTTGTGCCGAAAAGCTGGGTTCATGATATGAATCTGCTCCTTCCACTGTCCCTCTTCGGTAACAACAATACTACCTTCACCTGTTACTCTATTGAGCACTTCCCCGGCTAGAGCAGACTTGTGATAGTGCCCTGCTTTTGCCACCAACACTTCCTTAGCTAATTTGGGATTGGAGAATATGAACCTTGTGGTGGAGCCGTGTTCGTAAACTGAAACTTTTCCTGAAACCCAAAGCATGCAGTTTGCAAGGTTAGAACAATTTAAGCAAACAGACAGCACCTTGGACAAGAAAAATTGCTATCATAACACCAATACATATACAGAAGCTCATGTGCAGAGCAGTCGACACTGGTCATCTAGCAATCCCCTTAGCTTAGAATGTACTTACCATATTTTTCAGTGAATACGAACAATTCTAATCTCACTCGTCTTGCTGCAGGTTCCGAGATCCCGCAAACGTCCGGCACGCTGGCGTTTAGCCCCCTGATCTCCGGCAGGTTTCCAACGAAGAGCCTGAAGACCGGTCCCTTTATGCATTGCTTCTCATAGAACCTCCGCCTAGTGTAAGGCTTCCACAGCCGGACGTAGAGCGCGTGCACCAGCGAGAGTACACTCAGGACCGTGCATGTTGTCACTAGCACAAATCTCCAATCCACAACGTCCCTCATCCTCACGTCATCAACCCAATTGCTTGCACTACTAGCATTAGGCAATTATCCCATGTTGATCAGATGCCAAGATTTCTAATCTTCTTGGTACGTTAACAATGATCGAACTCCCCAACCCCCCCCCCACCTATATTTCTAAATTTGTGCACAGCAATCCTCAAATAGACAAATTTAGAATGAGTGAGTCGCGAGTATTAAGCCGCTAACAAACACGAAGTTGATAATTTTTCGCACAAAATCTTTTCACAATCGAAGAACACGAAGACAATTTAGTAGACATACGGTTACAATTGATTGTTAATGTGCTTGGCTAGTTTGCAAGCATCTGTTTATATAGAGGATAGCTTGATGGAGAATGTGCAACTGAGTCTCATGAGTTTGCACGTGCATCAATCAGACTTTTTCCATACAAAATAATAGGTCTACTTTTATACGAGGATTTTTGAAAGATGATATTTTGGCTTGTGTTGAAAATTGAGATTAGTTTAGAGTTATAATATCTTTGAAGTATTTTGGTGTCTTTTTAGAAGGTTTTTTGAAGATTGTATTTTTGCATGGTGAAGTATTTGAGTTTTCATAATTCTTCTTTTGCCTTAAGATACTTTGTAATGCAAATGGCAAGGCCACAGTGTGTGACACACCCCTTGTTGCACTTGGGGGTTTAGACTGGCTCACATTTTGCTCTTTACTACCATGGGAATTGCTTTGGTGATTTTTTTTTCCTTTCTGCTTAGCAAGATGTTTCAGTTTGTCAAGTTGTCTCTTGCCTGCCTATGAATGAATTCAGCAGCAGTGCAAAAGGTTAACCCATTGAGGGGAATAAAACACACCATTTGGACAACTAAGAAAAATCTCGATAAGCTTGTTCAAAGACACATCTTGTTAGTTTTCGGAATGAATTTCTTCAACTCAATTGGAACTGAAATTACCTGTCCTTCGATAAGACGGATCACACCCCTAACTATGGAGAATGAAATTGTGCATGAAGTTCCTGTACTCAAAGGTTCTCCTGACATTCAAGAGGGGTGACCTCACGAGGCCCTCCCTTGGGAGAACCCACTCATATAGGAACCTCCGCTACAACGAAATGAACCTGATGCTATATTCCTTAGCACTTGAGGAGCCAGGACATGATCAGCTGAGATAAGAGAAATAGGATGAACCTGATGCTATATTCCTTAACACTTGAGGAGCCAAGACATGACCAGCTGAGATAAGAGAAATTGGGTGATAAAGATGTAATTGCAAGGATGTCGAGACATTGCATGATTAGCAGCTAGCAACAACATTGTGGGGTACAAAAAAATCAATGCAAGGGACATGGTGACAAGAGGGGCAGCATGTGGAGCTTTTTGGTTGCCCTATGCAATTGCATGGTAAAAAGCTGATGAATTTAAATATAATTTGTAATTTACTACTTAAAAGGAGAAATGACCAATTTATGAATGAAAAATGGAATTTTTTACTAGTGAAGAAAAGGCTAACGAGGGAGGCATTATTGCAAAGCATTATTATTTGTCACATTTGGTTAGAAATTTGATCAAAAGCTATTATATGTATTGACACACATGTGTTAGTCAATTTATGAGTTGCAAAAAGCAAAAAAAATGAACAATAATGCACAAGGTTATGAAACTATATAATATTTCAAAATCACAAGTTTGAGCCAATTACAATGTGTGTTGTGATCAAGAATTCTCATGTATTAAAAATCATGTTTTTGGAACCATTCAACAAGTCATGAATAATGTACAAACATCAAATATTTAAATTTATTTAACAAACAGTAAATTAATTTCAATTTATCATTCTTGTAACAAGAGTAAAAAACTTCAACAATGGTGGAAGGAAAAAATCAATAAACATAAATAACATGAAAATATTAAAAAATATTTACACAACCCAATGTCCAAATTTAATGTTGAATATGAAACATAAAATCATATATGATACATCTTAGAGCATCTCCACTAGGGTACATTAAATGCCCTGGCAACGATAAAAAAACACTAGAAATTGCACCCCACTATTATGCCTACAAAGTAAAACCATCGTGGCTTCAACAAAAATAACTCATTTCACCTCCATATTTGTAGTCAATCAAGGGGTCCTACTGTAGTGCGAAATTAGGTTGCCGCGCAAAGCTAAACACTAGCTGATCTTGGGGTTTAGATTGCCTGATCAGCCGTCATCTTATTACGGCACCCCATTAACTATTGCATGGAGTTGCATGGCTTGCTTGGTGTGTGCTAAATGGTCCAGGAAGATTGGCGGCTGGAAATTATGAGGAGGGATGGAGTCGAATTGATGGAGAGGAGCAAGCAATAGCGGCTAACGGTGGGAGCTGGAGGGAACGAAATGGCAGGAGGTTCAAGAGGCTTCAGGAGGAAGCTAACAAAAGTCTGAGGAGCTTTTGGGGTAGCTTAATTACCAGGAAGAAGAGGATTTGAGGAGGATGATCAGTTGATCTTGAGAGGATTAGGAGACAAAAGAAGCGATATTTATAGAGAGAGCAAAGAGAAGCTCGATGAGCGAGCATAGCTTGGCTGAATGCTAGAACTTTCCGCTACGCCTGGTAGTCGATTGAGCTAGTGCAAAGGAATTGGAGAGAGAAAGAGACTAGACAGCACTGGGAATCTGGTGTTTTTGTGAACATTTGATGGGAAAACGAGCTTGTGCTTTCGGGGAATGTACATAGTCTGTAATGTAATGAAAGAGTTTCCCTCACTGGAATTTGTGTGAATGGGCAAGGCAGGAGATGAATACTTTAAAACCTATTCTGTTGTTGTGTGGAATGCAAGACACTTGTACATCTTTGATCTTGAGATGTTTGTCTGCAAGTGTCAATAGGCAGTTAGTATGTTGTGTGAGATCAAAGGTCTGAACTGTGTGGAGTAGATCAGGCGAACATGGATGCTTGGGTTCGTTGAAGGCAGGCAGTGTGCTGTGTGTTTTTGGACCCTCTCTTTTTGGTATCAGAGCATGGTTCCGTGTTTCCAACCTTGGTAGAACCTGTAGATGTTTAGATAGAATGATAGTTGAAAATCATGTCTTCGTCTAGTGACAAGGGAGGTCCTATGGAGCAGATGATTCAAGAGATTCGTGAGCAACAACTTGTTAGTAGATTTGATTTCCTTACTATTCAGAACGGACCACAGAGAGGAACAGCGATTTTGCGCTTTCTAGGCTTTGGAGTGGTGAGACTTGTAAGGATAGATCCCGACGAAGCTCGAGTAGGAGACATTGTTGTAAAAGTAGTTCATAGTGGTTTCTACACTCGTGCACGAGTGTGATTAAAGGTAATCGATGGAGCAAGGGGTTGGGCATCAACCTCATACTTATAGACCAATTTTTACTTCACCTCCTATCTTGCGTAAAGTTGCTCTTGCATATGCTGAGAGATAGCGTGCACTACCGAGGCTAGGGGATATTTGGATTCCTAAGTCGGCGGTGTCACCTAACCATTTTGTGAGGTTGTACATCCCTAGTGTGGAGGATTTATTTTAGGAGGGAAATCGCTTGCTTTGAATGGAGCATGGCGGATCGAGATCCCGCCTCATTAGCTAGAAAATATGGCGAAGCAAGGAAGGAGAATGGAGATTCTAGCAAGAGTCTACGGATGAGCAGAACTTCACCACTGTTCCATCCACTATTGCACCTTTGGAACCAATAGTTGAGGGTGCTCAGTCCGAGTTCGATGGGTGATTCGGACAACATTTGTTTTGTTTTGTTTTCAAGAATCAGAACTGTGTTGCAAGAGTTGAGATTTTGATCAATTTTGTTTGCATCTGTTTTTGAATTGAAGAACTGTGTGTGGAGAGAAGTGCTGCATTTTTGCTATGTTGTTAAACTTCTGCGAAGATGACGAGTCCTCAGGGAATGGATGAGTTATTTTGGGGACGAGATCATGAGGATGTAAATGATTGGGCAGAGCGACTTACCATGGCTGCCGAAGTGCGCGATCTCACTGTTGACAAGCTGTTCAAGACCGCCAAATTGAATTTGCGGGGTCGAGCGAAAGAGTGGTTTAGGAGGCTACAGCCAGTGCCTGCCAACTGGGCTGAGCTACGGACGTTGATGGTGTAGAAGTACGGGAACATAAATGTTGATGACATCCGAATGAAGATGGATGCCATCAAACAAGAACCCAAAGAAAGGGTTCAGAAATATTTTGAATGCCTGGACAAATTGTTTTGGAAGGGCAAAATACAAGACGTAGAGCAAAAGAAGAGGTTCCTGGCCAGATTGAGGCCAGAGATCCGAAAGCTCTGCATGGTAAGAACGTTCACAGATATCGAAGAATTGGTTGGAGCTACAACGGAGGTTGAAAGAGTTCTGGGTGAACTCAGGGAAACACCGTATGAGTATCTTCCAGAGGAACAAGAAGAAGAGACGTCAGAGAGCAATGTAGAGAAGCAGGTTGCTGCATTGAACAACACACTCATCAATTTATTCAAGGGGAATTCGCATGATCCAACATCATCATCCTCTTCCACTGTCTTTGGAGCATGCCAGCTCTATAAAGGTGGGGACCATATGGCCATTGCCTATCCGAGGCTAAATGAAACACGGCCAAAATGTGCAAAATGCAATATGCCGCATAGGACAGAAAACTGTGGAATCAAATGTACCTTCTGTGCAAGACTGGGGCACTCTAAAGACAAATGCTAGAAGAAGCCCAAAGATGGGAAATCAATAGCTGGAGCAACGAATTTCTTAGAAGTGTTACTCAATAATGGAGCGGCGACCGAATAGCAGCTTGACAAGCTGTGTGGAAATGAAAATTTGTTTTCCTACACCCGAGTGCCAAGGAGAAGGACTCCTGTCGATGTAGCACCAGGAGGAGTTGCGCCAATCCCTGAAGCTGAAAGGGAGGGAGTTGGTGCGAACCGAGACGCTTTTGTGAGGTCCAAAATTTTATCGCATTTCATAAAAGGAAAGATCCCTCTATCTCCCATGGAAACCATTCTCATGATTCCTAGAGAGTTGGAGCACCTTGAGAGCTTGGTGAAGCTGGCAAGGAGAAAAAGGGACTCGAAGACCACCGAAAATCAAGTTTCAGTGGTCTCTGCACTCCCGTCGCTACGGAAGATTTGCGTTAATAAGACACATCGAAGCAAAACTCTACATCTACCTGTGGAGATCAACAACTGCGTTGTTGAAGGTTTAGTAGATACAGGAGCATCTATGTTTGTATTGGTTGCTGCTGTAGTAAGAGAGTTGGGTATAATGCATCTTGTGAGAGGAAATGAGAGTTACAAGATTACATCGGGAGTGATCACTCGTGCATTGGGCTGGGTTGATGAAATATAAGTCAAAATCGGAGGCATACAATGTGCCATAACTTTTATGGTAGTAGACACGGATGGGTACGACGTGCTACTTGGTCTGGACTTTTTGATGAAGATTGGAGCAGTGGTTGATGTGGAACGAGGTTTGATTCAGGTAAGGCATGGGCCTAGGACCAATGTAAAGGTGCTGCCATTGACAGTGGTAAATTTGCTGCAGAGAATGAGTGCGGGTACGATGGTGCGAGAAACGTCGACCACTTGGAAGGACGCACGTGCCCACCAAGATGGTGACGAAGTACCTGATCAGGATCGAGGGGCTATCAACGAGGAGGACGACGCGTTTACCTCAGATTCCGATGATGATAGTGATACTAGTGAATACTATGATTCGGAATCTAATCGACTAGATTAAATCGACTCAGAGGATGAGTTTGTGGATGCTGAGTTTGAGGAGCTGGTCAGCTCAGAAGGACCACAGGAAATGCTGCGATTGATGTTACAGGAGCAGGCTGACGGGATCATGACAGAAGAGATCGCGGATGGGGATGATTATGCCAACTGGATCAAGTGGGTGTCTGATGCGGAAAAGAGCAGACAGACCGTGCATAAGTCCACACACGATGTACATGTTCCATTGTTGTTGCAGCAACACTGTCCCGAACATGACTCTGCAATTCCAATGCTGCTCCAAACTACCCAGGTAAAAGATGGCGACTCTGATTGTGAGCCCATTGAGAAGTTTATGTCGCCCAATCATCATGAATCGGGGATCAAATGGAAGGAGATCTGTGAACGAATCAAGATCGACACCGATTTAGGTGAAAGTGGGCAGCAACAACTCTAGGGAATCCTGGAGAGGTACCAAGACGTTTTTGCTTGGAACAAAGGCGAATTGGGCTGTTGTACCATTGGTGAGCATAGTATTGACACGCAAGGGTTTCCACCTTGCAAAGCATCTCCTCTTCAACTGTTTTACTGGGAGGAAGCTGAAGTGAAAAGACAGATTGATGCATTAGTGGACTTGGGTAAAATGAGACCCAGTAACTCCGAATATGCCTATTGGGTGACTCTGCCAGTGAAGAAAGATGGAAACAGGCATTTCTGTGGGGACTATCGGCCTCTCAATGCTCAAACACGTCGAGATATGTTTCCGATGCCACTCGTGGAGGATGTGATTGATCAGCTGGGAAGATTGACGTGGTTTACGGCTCTAGACCTGCAGTCTGGTTTTTGGCAAATTCGAATGGCTCCAGAAGATATGAAGAAGACAGTTCTAATCACGAAGACTGGATTATACGATTGGACAGTTATGCCATTCGGACTTAAGAATGCAACGAGTACATTCACTCGAACCATGTCAGAGGTCTTTAAGGACTTGGGAAGCAGATTTCTGAAAGTGTTCGTTGACGACCTCAATGTGCACAGTGAAAGCTGGGGGGAGCACCTTCAACATTTGGATGCGGTGCTCTGCAAACTCAGGGAAGTGAATTTGAAACTCAACCCAAGCAAGTGTTGTTTTGCTGCTAAGACTATCACCTTTCTGGGTCATGTGGTGAGCAAGGAGGGTATCCGACCCGATCCTAGAAAAATAGAAGCGGTGTTGCATTTCCCAACACCGAAGAATGTCACAAGCGTCAGATCATTCTTAGGTCTGACAGGTTACTACCGAAAGTATGTTAGAGGCTACTCAAGCTTAGCAGGTCCTTTATTTGAATTGACAAGGAAGGACGTTGCATTTGTATGGGATGTGGGCTGTGAGCAGGCATACTAGGTGTTGAAAGCAGCATTGGTGGATGCGCCTATGCTCACACGACCAGATTTCAAGCAAACCTTCTGGCTGGACGTGGATTGGTCACCCAAGGGAGTTGGAGCCATATTGTCACAAAAAGAAGGAAAGTTCGAAAGAGTAATAGCGTATGCCAACAAGAGCCTGACTGAAGCTCAAAGGAGATTCCATCCAATGGAAGGAGAATGCTACGCTCTGATCTAGGGTGTGATGCATTTTAGACAGTACTTGCACATGAAGCATTTCATCCTACGCACAGATCACAAACCACTAGAGTGGTTAGCGACTGTATCTGATGCACATGGGAGGAGAGGCCGGTGGGTCGGCATGTTGCAAGACTTTAATTTCAAAATAGTACACCGACCAGGACTCAAGCACACGAATGTGGATGCCTTGAGCAGGAACCCAGTTGGATTAGCTGCAGATGACGATGATCTTGGTGAAGAGATCCAGGACATTGCAGACACTCAAGTTGATGTACCTAGGAAAGAAGGAGGGCTTCTCTATGTCAAGATAGAAGAAGAAACAGAATGGATGGGTGTCAGGAGGAAGGGCAGACAGCATAATGCAATTTGCTCTGGCAGCAACCACTGGACATGGGTTGGCAACCATCAGCTGTATATGCTTGACGTCGTAGCAGCAGAAGACCTATCTGAGGAATTTATTCCAGGTGAGGAAGCGGTGTCAACGGGCGATGAACCTGTGCAGCATGAGGGAGCGCGAATGGTACTGAAGAGAAGGAGACCTCAGTACTTTGACAAGTGACAATAGTTAGACTTGGCTTTGGCAGCTCAGGAAATGTCTAAGTTTAGGGACCATGAATTGGGTCCTACAGAATCCGATGATGAGGAAGATCATGGAGTAAAGTCGAATTGCGTTGACATATGGGAGGATACAAACTGTTTGACGTTGCTGAAGGAAGGTGTACTGCCTGATGCAGTTGACTTTGAAGAGAGCAAAAGGATCAGGAAGAGGGCAAGCAACTATTGCTGGAAGGAGCAAAAGCTTTTCTTCAAAGCGTTACTTGTGCCCAAACCTATGGAGGGTGTCTCTGGTGAGACGAATGCATGAAGATCTGGGGCACTTCGGGGAATAACGGACGTTGGCAAAGATTCAACGAAGCTACTTCTGGCACAATCGAACTGCAGATGTTAAGGCGGTGATCAGAGGGTGCCAACAATGCCAATTGGTGAGGAGCTCAGGCAACATCCGATCTGGAGATGAGCAATTAAAAAACATTCTTGTTTGTGATTTGTTCCATCGAGTTGCACTGGACACTGCAGGGCCGTTACCTGAGACTAAGTCGGGCAACAAATATATTCTAGTGGCCATCGACCACTATTCGAAGTGGTGCGAAGCAAAGGTGGTTGCTAACCATGGAGCAAAGACGGCATCCAGGTTTTTGGAGGATGAGATAATTTGTAGATATGGAGTTCCTAAATTCATGCTGACTGACAATGGGGGGGAATGGGCTGTAGAGTTCGATGTGATGTGTAGGGACTATGCTATTCAACACCAACGCATTGCACCCCAATGGCCTCAGTGCAATGGGATGGCTGAGCGCATGATTAAGACCATCAAGCATGGCATAAATGTGCTTACTGCTACTCCTGCCAACATGGATTGCTGGGATCAGTAGTTAGCTAAGATTCTGTTTGGGTACCGATGTGGGATCCAAGCAAATACAAAATTCTCTCCATTCATGATCCTTATTAGTCGAACACCACGTTTGAGGGCAGACAACTACTTGTAGGCCCTGACTGCTGAGACTCACGATGGTGTTGATATGGAGGCTGTTGCAGCTCAGTTTCTACAGAAAGTGGAGCTCATTGCAAGCATCCATGACAACGTTTTGCTCAATGTGGAGCAAGCTCAGAAGCAACAAAAGAAAATCTATGCTGCCAGAAGAGGTAAGCATGTGTTTGAGGGCTTGACTACAAGCCAGACAATGGTAAAGATGAAGAAGCCAGGGAAAAGAAGAGCTCTAACTGCAAGTTGGGAGGGCCCCTACCAATTCATTGGACATACAAATGGAAATGGTAACCTTGATTTTGAGGAAGGCTGTCGATTATGCATCATCCAAGATGCCGATGGTCTCCAGTGGGAGAGATCTCGTCGAGACCTCCAAATCTTTTATGTTCCACCAGACTAGATGAAGCTGAGGGACTCAGGTGTCTAAGAAAGGAGGGGTTACATATGTAGTGCGAAATTAGGTCGCCGCGCAAAGCTAAACGCTAGCTGATTTTGAGGTTTAGATTGCCTGATTAGCCGTCATCTTATTACGGCACCCCATTAACTATTGCATGGAGTTGCATGGCTTGCTTGGTGTGTGCTGAATGGTCCAGGAAGATTGGCGGCTGGAAATTATGAGGAGGGATGGAGTCGAATTAATGGAAAGGAGCAAGCAATGGTGGCTAACGGTGGGAGCTGGAGGGAACGGAATGGCAGGAGGTTTGAGAGGCTTCAGGAGGAAGCTAATAGAAGTCTAAGGAGCTTTTGGGGTAGCTTAATTACCAGGAGGAAGAGGATTTGAGGAGGATGATCAGTTGATCTTGAGAGGATTAGGAGATAGAAGAAGCGATCTTTGTAGAGAGAGCAAAGAGAAGTTCGGTGAGTGAGCATAGCTTGGCTGAATGCTAGAACTTTCCGCTACGCCTGGTAGTCGGCCAAGCTAGTGCAAAGGAATTGGAGAGAGAGAGAGACTAGACAGCACTGGGAATCTGGTGTTTTTGTGAACATTTGATGGGAAAACGAGCTTGTGCTTTCGGGGAATGTACATAGTATGTAATGTAATGAAAGAGTTTCCCTCACTGGAATCTGTGTGAATGGGCGAAGCAGGAGATGAATATTGTAAAACCTGCTCTGTTGTTGTGTGGAATGCAAGACACTTGTACGTCTTTGATCTTGAGATGTTTGTCTGCAAGTGTCAATAGGTAGTTAGTATGTTGTGTGAGATCGAAGGTCTAAACTATGTGGAGTAGATCAGGCGAACATGGACGCTTGGGTTCGTTGAAGGCAGGCAGTGTGCTGTGTGTTTTCGGACCCTCTCTTTTTTGGTTACACTACTACTTTAGCTTGTTGATGTCACCATGCACAAAATGATGTTGATGAACCTTGTTGAAGCATATGGAGTTGTTAGCAATGTTTTGCAATTGCAATCAAAAACAAAAAAAGGAAAAAAAATTGTTGTTGATGAAAATTGATAACTTTGTTGCTCAGTTCTTCATGTTTCACAATACCCAGTGATCAGGAATGGGCAAAAGTCTGCAATGTTTTAGGATAGGCTACAAAATCATTTCAACAAATTGTGTCCCGTTAGTTACTCTTTAAGATTTACAAGGTCACCAAAAACAAAATGGCGCATCATCAATCATGATGTTGCCAAGTTCATTGGAAACTACACTATTGTGCTTGTGCTTTGTGAATCAGGGATAGGTTTTGAAAATACTTTTCACAAAGCTTCAAACTTGTAGAAAACAAAACATCCAAAGCATCAAGCTTTCACATACCTTCATGTTTGGTATGTGTTGAAAGACATACCTCAATGGGCGGACATGCAAAAAGTGAAGAAATCTTCACTACCAATGAAAAGAAAGGCCAATCTAAGTGATTGCAACAACATAAATAGTGATGGTGTGCAAGTGCTTAATGTTGTTGGCATCGCCTTTGATATGCCTAAACCTTAAACCCAAAATTGCCGAGAATAACAGCATCAACACATAGCACGTGCCATTGTAGATATGGCAATTGCCACTTTGGAATGAACTACCATCATATGAAACTTGAGCATGATGGCCCTATTCTCCATGCCCAATGATCAACTATAGTCAGAGGCAAGTATTTTTATCTTCAAATGTAAGAAAAACTGGACTTGCTACAAGCTCACTTCAAACCCAAGCACAACAACACATAGACTTCCCAACCAATAAAGACAAAGAAAGCAACAGAAGGTCCCACACTTGCTACAAACAAACCATTAATCAAAAAACTAATGCAAAAATGTGACAACCAAAACTACATCAATTTGGCAAGTGAGATTGCATAGTAAAAATTTGGAAAAAAAACATAATGTTGAATGTATATGTAAAATTTATGTGAATTAATAAAAATATCAAAGATGGTGGTTCAATCCTTTCAATGTCTAGAGGTGATCAATTAAATAATTCTTCAAGTTGTAGTGTGTTTGCTAGTTCTCAATCTCATTTATGCATTCAACATATTCTACAAAGGTCAATCTTCTCCTCATTTGAATGTTATCAAATAATTTGATTATCGGTTTCAAGACCAAGTCTTCTTCATCCTCAACTACCATGTTGTGCAATATGATGCATGCCATCAGCACATCTATAATCACATTATGATCCCACAATCGACAAGGGTTCATCATGATTTGTCACTTTGCTTGCAAGACACCAAAACAACCTTTGACATCGTTGCGAGCTACTTCTTATAGTTAGGCAAAGTGTTTATGTTTTTCTCCTTGCAACTCATGGATCATAGATACGAAACAAGACTGCTGAGGGTAGATTCCATCGGCTAGTAAGTAGTAGCAAGAATGTTTATTTCCATTCATTTCAAAACTGAGGTCCACACCTACACACCCCAAAAAATCCCAAATCAAAAGATTGTTATCTAAAACGTTCAAATCATTGTTCCTGCTAAATAATCCAAAATATGCATACCAAATCCACAACCTTTGATTGACAATGGCCTCCAAAATGATCAATTTGTTCTTGTCTTTGTCTGTGAATGAACCTTGCCAAGTTATTGAACAGTTTTTCCAACAATAATGCATACAGTCCAATGAAGCAAACATGCTTGGCTAACCTCTCTGCATTCATTCTCAATTTTTTTTCCAAATCTACTTGTGTGGTTTCCTAAGAAATTCCAATTTGAAAACTTCCCTAATTGCTCTCACAAAATGCTACAAACACTCGAATGTTGTGCTTTCTCCAATTCTGCAATACTCATTGTAGGCATTTATAGTTCGGTCATATGCAAGCATGCGCATTACACATGTGCATTTTTGGATGGAGCTCAATTTGACAACACCACATGCATTTCTCTTTTGTACGAAATAATTGTCGTGTGCACAAATGTTATCCATGATGCGAAGGAACAATGTGTGACGCATTCGATATCGACAACGAAAAAGTCGATCATTGTAGATCGGATGCTCTGCAAAATAATTTTGCACAATTCAACTATGGCCAACTTCGCACTCTTGAACTACTTTGGGCTATGACCCAAGAGGGATCCCCCATGTTGCCTTCTTGCATGTTGTTGCAAATTTGGTACCTATAAATTAAAAGCACTAAACACAAGATCAACTATAGCTTCATCTTCTAGTGCTTGGGCAATCCCATCAAACAATTCTTGTCGCCATCACGCCATTTTGTTGCAACCACAAAATGATCAAAGAAGACAATGATCATAAAAACAAATGATCAGTAATAAAATATATTAAAATCAAGTCATGCAAAGATTTTGCACCAACAAGCTTTAGTTGCAAAATAAATTTCACGCACGAATAAAAATAATAGGAACAAGTTACAAGATGTTCAACAAGCTTCAAACGACAAACAATCCACAAGTGCAAAAAATCAAATCCAAAGCATGCAAACATCAACAAGATTTCAAAAGCTGATATGTTGCATGAAAATGCAACCCCATAGTGACGACGGGCCATGATGACAAGGGATGGGTGGTCTTCACTTTGAGTTCCTTTTTACAAATGACGACCGGCCCCTCCATCAACACTGCTAACTTTAGGTTACAAGAATATTTTTGCGTTTATGATTACAAATGCTCTTATAACAAGAATCAGACATTATGGCACATCAATGGTGGTAATTTGATGGTAGCAGAATTTGTTTTATTTCATGAATACACATCAACAATTGTGTTATGTAATGAATGAAGGATTGATTTGGAAAACAAAAGCTTGAACAACATCAAAGGAACTTTCAACTAAGGCACAATACTCTACTTTTGTTACTAAATAAGGTGAAAGCATCATAAAGTGAATAATTTAGATTATCATAATCACAATTTATTTGAATTGTAATCAAAACATAAAGTCAAATTCAACATTAACATTGTTAAATATTTAAGTATTCATGTACATATAAAAAAATATGGATGAATTGCCAAAAAAAAAATGGACTTATAATGAACTTTAAAAATTAGAACCCCTTGGTTGAGGAAAAAGCTTTAGATTTATGGAATGTGTTTTAACAGTTAAATAAATTATCTTTAAGTTGTAATTTAAGCTTCATTTAGAAAATGTGAAAAAGAAATAAAGATAATAGTAAAGGAAATGAAGGTTTATCAATTTGATAACCATTTTTTAAAATTTAAATGTTACAATGATTTTTTTTAAATTATTGAACATTGTACTCTAAAGGTTATTTATCTTAAAATTGTATGGTCATTTCGTATGAAAAAGAGTTTCACCACTATTTATGTCAATTTCAAATTTGATCTTCTTAGACAATATGAACATGAAAAGGGATTATAACATGTCCCTTTGCATGTCCATGAATGTGGGTAGAGGAAAGGAGTGAGGTAGCTATAATTAGGAAACAAAAGTTATTTTTTGAAAATGTATTAAAGTAATATTTTCTTGAATAACTTAATAATAACATTATGTACAAAAAAATGAGTCAATTGAAGCCATAGACTCTTACCATCTAGATAAATTCAAAGAATAATGACATATAGACTCAAAAGTTATGACATAAAAACGTCAATTGTATTTGAAAAACTAGTCCCACATCAAATGTGCTATGTAAAACACATTGAAACTCTCCCAATATAATTTTTTAATTGAAAAAATTAATTTACATAAAATTGTCCCATTTTAATCATTGAAAGTGCATTTCACATTCAAACCTTCAAACTTTCACATGAGTATTTTGACCAAATACATGTCTAATGATATTTATAAAATAGTTTACCAATCTTTTTGACCTATCGCATAAAGAAATGCACACATCAGATAGCATATAGTTTATTAAATGTCACATTGTGACAAAAAACAGACAAGGTCAAAAACGATCAGCATGCCAATATGATCTAGGCTGGTTACGTACTTTCTCATCAAGTAGACTGCCAAGATCATTGTAAGCATGCTCGCCTTCGAGGTATCCACCTTCCAAGACAAAGTCCTCCTAAGTGAGAGCAGCAGCAATCAATGCTCTTAGTCGTCATCCTGTTGCTGGGTATCTAACCTTCAGAATGAACAGAATTCCTACCTTGCTGGAGTCGGGCCCATCAAGCATATAAGGTGATCTCTGCATCCAGCTGAATCTTCAAGCAACAAGATCAGGAAAATATGGCCTTCCAAGTGCACAAAACTGAAAGACATACTACAATATTAATTAAACCACAACTATTGAACTTCAATGTTTCTAACCATAAGTGGAACTAGAACTTCCAAAGCACAAAACTGAATTACTTGTGCATATGGGTGCAGCTCATATGGGTACTCCAAGTTTTATTCCAGGTGCTGCATCAGCAGATGCAAGCCAATGTTGTCGTGGGTTTTGAAAAGCTCACATATGGAGCTTGCACCATCAATGTAGGTGCTCCACAGAGCTCCACCGAGCAAGAAGCCATGCTCAGTCTACAATACCAAAAACTCTGCCAAGGCTGCTTTGCTATGCTAAAAGTACGGATGATGAATGGCTTGACCACCAAATTTAAGAGGCCTGGAAAAGGTAGGCACCCAATCAATACTAGTCAACTCACCACAACCTCTTCCTTCTCCACAATGCTACAGGCTCTCCTTTAAAGCAGAAAAAGACAATGAATGATGACTATCTGTGATTTATCTCTGAAATTGGTGATGAGATGCATCACCTTTCCCAGCGTCTCTAAATAATGGAGACTGCAAATTAAGCTATGCAAGCAAGAAGTGAAAAATATCCCGCAATGTGATGATTCCCTCCACTTGTCTGCTGCCTGCCTCAATACATATCAGACGCCGAACTCCTGCACACCAGAATTCCAAAAGTCGTTCACTATGAATCAGACTACACCACAATACCTTGAAATAAGAAAGTATAGTTTTATGTCAACAATCTGACAGTCACTGGGCTTCAAGTACAACTGCTCCAGAAACCTGTCAGAAACAGTTTAAAACACAAGAATCATTGCCAACTTCACAGTTGCACCATTTTCTCATGGTCAAAAACTGTTTTTCTGCTGTAGCTCTTGTGACAACTACCTGGGCAACTCACCCCATTCTACCAGTCAACTACACAGGTAAGTAGAAAAAGTACCAGGAAGGGCCAACCGCTCAATAACATATCGAAGGGAATCAGAACGCAGACACATCATGTACCGGCTACCACTGTTGCTGGATCCTGATCCTGTCCGATCCTGAGCAGCACCTATTTGTAGTGCCTGTCATCCATCCAACCCAATGAATCCCAGTCCTAGTCCCAAACCAACCATGCAGCTTTCTGGCAAAAACTACTGAAGCACAGCTCCCTTCTGGGTTTGAGATAGGGCTCACAATCTGAGCAACCTAGGCATGGAGCAGAAGAAGATTCCAAAAAAACTGTGGATGCAGAGACCATCTCCACAGGTAGCATACAAAGAAATGAAATTCAGATAAAACAAGAGCATACAAACCACAATGTCATGAAAGTACCCTAAGGTCACAAGAGTCACAAGACCTGATTGATGGTCAAGTTGTTGAGCTGGGGAAGTGTATGTGTGTGGTCCCTCGCCAAAGCTGTAATGTCCCTGTGTAAAGGTGAGCACACAAAGTAGAGCGGAAACAGTTAACAAGCAGCACTTGCTTGGGAGTCTCAACTCTGCTAACAAATCAGGTGGCAAATTTGACTAATGGGCAGACAATCCAATTTGCAACAAGCCTAGCAGTGAATGCATCCACTGGCACTATGTTATAACTCATGATTCTACATCCCAGTACACTAAGTGTATAGTTCAACTAGAGGGTACTCAGAAGACCCTGTTTACTACAGCCTCGTGGCAATAGATGGAGGTGAAATAGTAGGATGGGGAAGGTTAACAGAACAGCAGCCATGAGATCTACCTTGACACAGATGGTTTCCAGGAGTTCCCTGAACTTTCCCTCAAAAACCCACACTAGACCCAGCTCAAGTGAGATTGATAGAATTTACACATTGTCAAACTAGCTCTTCACATTCAGCATCAAGTCTTGAAACACTGATATACAAAGGAGCAGGAATAGCATATTTTATGCTTTCAAAAAACCTCAATTTGGAACTGCACTGTAATTTAATCTGCAAAGGCACAGCTAAATGGAGTTTGGTAAAAAGGCTTTGGACTATTGTGAATGAAAGGTTTTGAACTCGCAGGAACTGGTAGCGTGCCCACTCTAACTCAATTCTGGTGATAGATAATTTCTGCTCATACTCCAGTACCATAGAAATCCATGATATTTCAGCATGGTCAAGATAGGATGAGAGCTACCTGCGGGCATATACGTCTTGAAACACACCGTTCTCATCAACAATAGGAAGTGCACTCACCCTAGCTGCAGAACCCACACACCATGGATTTTAGTTTGTCCCCAGTCAATCATGTGCTTCTAATCCTTTGAGACCCAAAGTGCTGGAATGAGCTCTCAAACTGCAAAACAACAGACCTTCAAGAAGAACTGCAAGCGCATGACTGAGGTGTTCATCCTGACGAAGGATTCGAAGGGTTCTACTTCCAGGTTCTGCAATCCCAGGAACCCAAGTGCCAAGACGCAGTGTACCGATAGGCTGAGACAAAAGAGGAACTGAGGCTGGTACATGTCGAAAATGTCTGCAAATACCTGCACTTGACATTTGCACTATGAGATATCACCGACTGTATCCCTGTCAATTTTTAACTATGCAATGGCAAATATCCATGAGATTGCAGAGACTACTCCTGAATAAGATATCAAAGGGAACTGGTATTTCAGTTCCACCCAACCCAAAAACAAAACATGACAAGAACAAGTGTGATCACAACCCAGAGAGAGAGTCTCTCACAAAGTATCAGACCATACATTCAACATGAAGAGAAGTGACTAGCTACAACTACTCCCCAGTGTCTTCATCAGCTCCTGACAGTCTGTGTAAATTAGTATACAACTCAAACTTCAGGACAAAAAATTCTACAAAACTCTTGTCTGGAAGCAACACAAAGATTAAATCAAGACATTGCCTAGTGCTCAGTAGGAATTGAATTCCCATTCAAGCTGCAACAGGCTTGTGAGGGTAAACTTCATTTCTTTCATTTGAGCCTGCCCATGTGCAACCAAGCATCTAAGCCTAAGGCATAGAGAGGCCTACATAGAGGGCAGTGCTGGGGGCCTCCTGCACCCTGAACATATCCTTTAAGCACACCACCAATGACTACATCCACCTAGGCAAAATGTAGTGCCAGGTGAAAAGAACTTCAGTGTGTGCTTATATATACTCTGAACTGCTTTTCCTGAGCTTGTATTACAAGGATACACTGCTCGAGACAACAGGGAGAGAGCAGGTAATTGAATGGAACATACATTTCAGTACGCCAGAGAGGCAAGCCAGATGTAAGAGCTCAGGGACCAAGGCATGAGCTGGGTAGTGTAAAACAGGCAGTTGTGCTACATCTTGACTCAGGAGCTCATCAACCACATGCTGCAGTGTGTCATCTGGTCCCACCTGTCATCCCTCTTTCTGCTTATTAGGTTACATCTATTAAGGAAGCATAGTGTGCATGTATGTCTAGCAAAATTGCAAAAACCACTTAAGACTTCATTTCGGGAAAATCAACTCTTCAGCATGAAATACTCCTCTCCATAGTTTCTGCAGTTTTTGTTGGGGCCCACATCTTTGGCTGCCATATAAATTGGCAAGCACAATCTGGAAATGCTTGGACAGGACCCACTTGTTGGAGCCTCTTGGATGTAATGCAATGGTGATTTTGGACACATTTAATGAACACACATCCCAAAGATGGAAAACATTAAGCATCCTACGACCATGTGGCCTAAAACCTAGGTTTTCAATGGGAGAAGGAGAGAGAGGTCTAAATGAGACTTCTGATCCAAGACCCAATCGGACAATGTGAACAGTAGCAGGATAATCCACTCACAGAGACAAGAGAGTGTTGGGTCATATTAACAAGTCCCTTCTTCTCCTCCTTCCATTCTGCAATTGTATGTGTTTCCAACTCCTCTTCAGGAAACACTGCACCATTGCTCCCTAACTGTTTCCCCTCCCCACCAACCACACTTTTCTTTCACCAAACATTCCACCCATGTCATGTATGGATATGCAGAACTTTAAAGCCCGATATACAGATGTGCATTAAAGGGTAAACTGCTGACATGACAAGAATTTGCAGATTGCGGTAAGATTTAAAAAATCAACATAGACTCCAAATGCAGATTGGTGATGATATCTGACACACAGACCTGCTGTAATATGGTGATGAAGTCAGAGGCTGTGAGCATGCCCACAAACTGCTGGGATGCTGAATCCCACAGTGGAGCTGCAGGTATTCCCTGCAAAATCCACCCACAAGCTGATGAGCAAACTACAAATAACTTGAGGAATCCCAACACAAGACTGAGGACCCAGATATGCATGTCTACGTCAGGACCTGATAAAAGTGTTAGTTTTTCAAGACAACTGTAGGAGCACAATGAAGAAGCCTAGTAAAATGAAATAGAACTGTCAAAATTGAGGGAACCTGTTCATAGAGAGCATGGAAGGCTTGCTTCACAGGTAAAGTCACATCCAATGCAACAACCTGGCCACACCACAGGCTATCTGTCAGACTTTAAACTTTGCCACCAAGGCGGTCACTCTAAACAAGAGACTAGACTGAACCTTGGTTGCACCTCCCTCTGCCCCTTACCCTCTAATAGATTGGACTTGACATCTCCATCATCTCGTTATCTGCATAGGAGGACCCCAACAGAAGTGATGGAAGAGAAAGCTCATTGCACCTTGCCAGATTCTGGCAACAATTCATAGACAGAGTGGCGAAGCAGGAAGTCTGCAATGTTCTTTTTTGAGGCCTCTGCCTCTGCAGCAGTGACCACAGTGGCCCCAGATTCTGCCATCAAAGCTCTGCTAAGATGATGTTGATGATGATGTTGTTGTTGTTGTTGCTGCTGCTGCTGTTGATGATGATGATGGGGGTGGTGGTGATGATGCTCCTCAGCCCCTAGTCCCTGCATTACCAAATCATCCAAAAACATAGGAGGTTTAGGTGGTCTTGGCTCATGAAAACCCTGGAGATGGAATTCAAACAATGTACATATACTGGTCTGACCCAAACTTGCAGATGCCAAAACGGGGTAGTGATATATCAATGAGACTGTAGAGAAAACTTTACAACAACACTTGGAAGGTAAGACAACAATGAGTGTGTGCTCATAACCTTACAAGAGTCACTCACAAAGCATCAGACCATCATCACCTTCGAGACATAGAGTGATAGTAAAAAATTGAGTTCAAAGACAAAGGTACTCACAACATGGTGGAGCATATCATGGTCGACATCCATTGTGGCACCTAGAACATTTGCATCAGAATTAGGAGGAAGTATATGGTGGGGCTGCTTGGTGACCAGTAGCCAATTGTTGACATGGCCATTTGTCTCCACCATATGCGCCTGCTGCTCATCGTGTCTCCATTCCCCATCCACAATAAATTTGTACTGCAGCCAAAATCCCAAAATTTCAACTTTCTGTTCAACCTCAATCCTACTGAAACAATTCCACTGCTCAACAGAAAAATCAACATGTCAGTCTACCGATGCAACCTTTGAGATGGCATCCAAAAGTGTTGTTGGCTGATACCTGGTGATAGCCTGGTGAAAGGCTGCATATGACCTGGAACACAGAGGACGATCCTTCAACTGGTGACAAGGGCAATGTCTCCTGCCACCTACAAAATCCACAAAAATCTGACCCACATAAATACATCAAATAGGAAACACCCCAGCTTAGTTCATTGCCATTTCCTCTTCACTGAAATTGGAGCTTCACAAGCTCAGAAAAACTCCCTGGGATTCACTCCCAACCAACACACAGAGCAGCTGCTGTAAACATATCAAAATGTGCAGTTGCAAAAACAGTCATTGAAGCATGACAATACTATCAATCACACTCCACCACAGTCACTATATATCAGTCACTGAAACCTGTTTGTTCTTCTGAGACTGACCAAATTCTCATCTGCAACACTCTCTCTAAATCCATTTGATTCAGGAATTTAAAAAATTCTTTCTCTCCATCTCCGGATTGTGGCGACTGAAAGAAAGAACTGCAGATTGTCACTGCTGCTATCCATCTTCACAGGATATAGGGTTTCTTATCTTCTCAGTTTCATCCAGGCATCTTTCAATGCTTTGGAATTGCTCTTGGGGATGTGTTGTACCATGTCAAGACATCTTCTCACATTCTTGTGGCAGTGGGTTTGTCATGTATGTGAGGCTTACATATAAGCAGACACAGCGAACACAGAAGCGACCAAATGCCAATTGAAGGGTTGAATCAAACCAGAAATTACTGGCTTGGGGTACCCAGAAACCACATCCCTACGGTTTCCCCAAAATGCAAAAAAACTAGGAATTGGATAACGGCAAAGCAGGAGGAGACAAGAAAAACCTACCTGGTGAAGTCCCCGCAAAGGTATACGCGTCGGCCACCATGAGGCCATACGAAACGAGTAGGCACCAGCAGCAGCCCTGTTGTTGTTGCTGCTGCTACTGCTGCTGCTGTTGTTGTTCCTCCTCCTCCTACACCTGCTGTTGCTGCTCCTGCTCCTGATGATGAGCCTTCACCGAACATCTGCATTCAACTCCACACTTTTATCTCTCTGTCTGTCTGTCTGTCTCCTTCCTGCCCACCTCACCACCTCCGGTGCGCAAATCCCCCCCTCCTCCAGCTCCACAGCCACTCATAGACACAGTCTCCAGCACGTCTCTCACCCTCCTACCCTCACTAACGCCCCTCTTTCACATCTCTTCTCTTCTCTGCGCTCCTTCCTCACTCCCTCCCTCACCAAAACAACGACAAAACAAACAGAACTCTCTCTCTCTCTCTCTCTCGCTTGCTCGCTCTCTTGTACTGCGTCTCCTGAACTCCACAGGTCACGGCATGCTTGGATTTTTTTTTTGTAAAATAGAAGAATGTCCAGAGAATTGCTGATCTGCCGACCAGCGCATGCAGACAGTGAAATTGGGAGTGATGATCATCTGCAGTCGAGGAGCAGCAACAAAATTGACGCGAAAAAAACGGAAAAACGCAGCAAGCGCAACGCGAGTACCAAGCCCTAATATTTGTCCCCCATCCTTCCGACAGGATGCCTCCCTAGACCCCCTCCCCTAGACCCCTACTACCCTAATAGGTACCTAGTCTACTGTGACTCTATAGGTAGGATCCGGGCCCCACCACAGACTACTAGACCCCTAGACCCTAGACCCCTATTCTGATCCAGACCCCTATACCCATCGGATCCCTAGACCTCTAGATCCCCTATTTCTGAGAGCACCTATAAAGTAGCTCTATAAGTACCTAGTCTAGTGATTGGGATAGGATCTGGGGCCGCCTAGATCCCTAGATCCCTATTCAAGAAGCACCTATGAAGTAACTATATAGGTACCTAGAATTTATTTATTTATTTATAAATAATATGACCAGGTTCATTTCCTTGCATCACGTTCCCTCTATTCTTTTTCTTTTTAATTATATATATATACTAGTTGGTAAAATCATTTTGCAAGCAAAATGATCATAAAAAAGGATTGACAAGACATGGAAAATTGTCTAGTTAACAGTTTTAAGTTGGGATAGTTTTCATTCGATGGGATAGTAAGAATTTAGGAAGCATTCTATTTTCAATAGTCGCACGTCATGAACGTAACTTCCGTTGCAGCCATTTTTGCATCCAATGTAGGGAATTTCAACCTGTGATTTGGATGTAGGAATTTCGACCCATCGAGAGAGAATAGCAAGCAATAGATAGAGAAAAGAGATCATTGCAACAATTTTATATAAACAACATTGGTTGTCATCCTGCCATTCGGGCAGAAAACAGAGACGTCATTCACACGCATAGTTCATGACAAAGCTACATACAATTGGCCGTGGGTGAAGACAGGTTCAGGCAAGTAAATGCCAACAATTTTCATGGTCTAACCCTGTGCCTTGTTAATAGTCATAGCAAATGCCAATTGCAAGAGGAACTAGCGCCTTTATAGGGTGAATGGCCACTTCAAACGGTTTGTTGTCATGGTGATGCGCGGTATGTTGAAAACATTTTCCGCATGTGTGCCACTAATGATTTGTGCGACAATTAATCTTTGTGCCAAGCGCCAAATGATTAAACGGGTCCCATTACAAAGTCCCGAGGTCACATCGAGATTTCTCAGTAAAATAACAAGGACGCCAACTTTGAGGGTTAGGCGATGTGGTGGCATACCTACTAGAGTAATGGTGTTAAGAAATTTCGTGCCAATCGCCATAGCCTAGTCGTCCCCCGTTTCCACTGAGTCTGCCAACAAAAATACATGCTCTCGCCCAAGCACAACCTTGGCAATTTGAGTGTTGAGAGAGTTCACAACTATATTTTTTATTGTTAGAATAGTTTGACCGTCCATGTATCCTTAGTTTGCATAATTGATTACCAGGGCTGGGAAAACAGCATGGATGAGGGTATCTAAAGATGGCGCTTGATGGATTTTCGGGTATAAGGCGATCTCAACTCCGATTGAGGGCTCAGTGTTGGCTTCTGGTGGAAAATGATCAATGATGGAAAACTCTTGGCCATTGTCGACTCTTAGAAGGTGTTCAACATACGGCCTAGAAAGGGGATCGGCGCGTAATTTCATGTTTTTCATGAAAGTTAAAATGCGCATTTCACGCCACAAAATCAAATGTGAGAGGGCCACAAAAACAATTGCTACCCAAGAGCTTCTAAACACCATTGGCGAACATTGTCAGAAATTACCCCCGAAAATAACCGCTTTACCACCGAAGGGCGAATTTGGGCATTGCATGATGTCACACAAAGTCTAGTCTACCACCTTGGCACAATGTCAATGTTGTGCTGGAGCTTCATCCCAAACGATCAACTTTGCTTCTCAGAGGAGCTCAACAGAATTGCTCTGCATAGGTATTGAACACATTGAGTCCCTACCAATGGCAATTAGGATCTTGAAAATTGAATGTGAGGTCCGTCCACCTTCTAATAGGAGAACTACTATGTCGGAAGAAGCAACCCCGATGGCGACGTGTCTGTCCCATCGAACCGATGCCAATAACACACTATATATAAAGGTTTTGCCTGACCCACCTAAACCGTCTAAGAAAAATATTGCGCCTTCATCTTAGGCTACTGCGTTGAACACTGCAGTGGCAGCTATTTCCTAGCAAATGTTGAGCCGCAGGAAATTCTGGTCAATGTAACCATGGAGTACGTTTCTATCGTAGTCAAGCTCCGAGGCCAATTAAAGATTGACACATAGCATTTTTACAAGTAGCAAAGCGAATGGCATTTCCGGAAAATCGTGCAAGCCTTTGTTTGTCAACGCTAATTTGGCCTCAAGGAGTAGTAAGGTGTCATTGTAGGCATCCTCGACAATGCTTCCATTCGTGATGCGTCAATGTTGCATATCGCGCAACATATCATCTCAATATCTTTCCCATAACACTTTCGGATTCAAAAGAAAGTAAAATAGTAAGAGAGTCACAAAGAGATTCCTTAGCCTCTTTGTGTTTTGATCGATACATGTTTCCCACATGCACGTGTCCCATTCTGTGTCGTCCTACAATAATCCCAATGCTCCACAAGCAGCTTGAAATGTCAGATGCTCTATGTCGTCAATAGTTCGGAGATGTTCGAAAAAGGTCGCACCCAGTACCACAATAAGTTGGAGGCGGAGGAAGAAGTGTTCACCAACGACAAGATGTATGAAATACATTCGCCCAACAGTTTTTTTTCTTCATTGTCGGGCCGACCAAACTTTTTTTTGAATTTTCCAAACATGATCAACAGGGAAGTCCACGTACACCACGTTCCGCCCATCTGCATTTTGAGCATTATACGCAAAATAGGTGGTCAAAGTGGTTCTCTGGCAGGCAGCACACTCCACCACAACGGCCAAATTTTCATTTTCATTAAAAATGATGTTGTGTTGTCTTGGTAAATGAATTAGAAGCGGCCATTCCATATGGTTTTTGAACGAAAGTGAGGAATCAACCCCTTCAGCAACGCTCAAATATCGAACATCAATGTATTGCTGGATCTTGTTTGTTGGACTGGCGATCGCCACTACAACACGGTCAGGACCTTTGTAAACATATTTAAAAAGGTATTTGACATTCCGAATATCGACGGACACCTTGACGTTAATATGTGCATTAAACATTTTGGTAAGGTAGGGGTTGTAAGGTGCCACCTATCGGTTATTGTACACAGAGCCATCTAAAGTCTTTCGAAACGTTCGACCATCATTTCGCTAATGGTAGACAGGGTAACCATCTTCATCGTGTGTTGTTTCCTCGGAAAAAGCTCAAGAATAACATTTCTTACATACACCATTGACCATCCAGGGTGTGTTGGGGTATTCTTCGCCGCATGATCCACACAACAAACATTTTGTGACCATTTCAAAGAAAGGTGCGTTCTTTGGAAGAGGAAGTTCTGCAAACACCAAGCGATCTATGTTTTCAATTGTGGAAACTTTTTGCTCTAGAGGAAAGATAAGGAGCAGATGGATGTGAGGTAGGCCTCATTTCTAGTATTCCTTTGTCCAGATGTTCCCAATAATTTTGGCAAACCATCCAATTTTTGCCCATCCTTTGAAAAGGGCTTTCATCTTCATCTGAAATACGCGGGCGACCAAATTTCGATGGTCAAGGGCTGTTTGGTTAGGCTCGAGCTCCGTGATAATTTTTTGCCAATTTGGGCTACAAGTGAATGTGAAGAAAACATTCGAAATTCCTTTGCTTCGCACAATAGCCATCCCATCTTAATATGTTTGCATCATGAAACGTGGAGAACCGTGATGTCGCAACCCTAGTTTTGGGCCCGGGACCAAAGGCAATGGGGTTGTAAGGTTGCAAGCCAAGAGGAAGCCTGGGAGCTAAAGCAAGAAGAAGCCCGAGAGCTAAGGCAAGAGGAAGCCCGAGAGCTAAAGCAAGAGCAAGCTCGGGAGTCAAGGCAAGAGAAAGCCCGGGAGTCACATCACACTCTCGGGATTGTAAGAAAGTGTGAGGGAGTGTGAGGGAGTGAACACTCACACTCCCAAAGCAACTCCCACTTTGGGAGATGGAGTCCCGGTGGACTCCCGAAACTTCAGAGAGCGATTGCAGGGGTCAAACCTCAATGTCTTGTGACATTCTTTATATCATTGGAAAGCTCTTGAAGCGCAAATATCTAAAATGGGCTCGCATTGCTCATTTGGACATTTGAAACACAAGTTATGGCCAAAAGAAGGGTCGGGAGTCGAATTCCCGGGAGTCTGCCAGTTTTGACTCCCGACCACTACAAGTCAAGAATCGACCCAAAATACTTGGCTTCAGAGAATGTGCGACATACCGTTGGAAAGGTCTCGACGAGATCTACAACTTTGCTTCAGACTGCATCGTGATCCGAGGTCTTATCGCAAAGTTATGGGGCTCCAAAGTCCTAGGAGTCCCATTTGGCACGATTTCGGGACTCCCACTCCGGAGTCCCGGGAAAAATAGCCATTTGGATGTAGCCAACGTGGAGAGCTACAAAGTATACTATAAGGGGGAAGGTGGTGGCATCCCCCAAGTCCGGGCCGTGGTGAGTCTTGTGTGTTCGTGTTGCCCGTGACTCGTCCTAGCACCAAGGGTGCTCCAACTTTGCACTAACCACTTTGTGTGGGTTATGTGTAGGCCTGTGTGGGTGACTAAAGCTTGTCAACTCTTCCTAGTCCCATCCCGGAGCTCCAACACGCCCCTCTACCCCTCAAAGTGTTGTGAGCTAGGGAGCGTGCTCCGACTCCTCCTTTTTCCGCTGCTTTCTACTTGGGCTCACATTTGAGCCCTTTAAGGAGTTGGGAATGCGTCACGTGAAATGAAATTGGGAGAACAATTCACTAACCCACTTTTGCAAGATATAATTGAACATCATGTTCGACCATATCTGCTAGCGTTTGGTAGAGTTTCGCACGAAATTGAGCTTGGTTTAGCACCAAAAAGTTAAAAGTGTTCTACTTTATCTTGGTAGTAACGTCGATGATATACTGTTGAAAAAGGTGACCACCGAGATGCAGAGCGGAAAGTTCAACACTAAAGTGCATTCTTTGTGCGTAATAAACTATCATTGAGACCCTTGTGCGTGCTTCATATTGATTGCTCTATAATCACATATTTTCAGACCACCCATCCTCCTCGACGAAGAAAAACGACAAGTATTGTAAAGGATCATAAGAAGGTGCTAGCTCGTTCATCCGCTGTAAACCACCTCCATATCATCGCTGTAAAATGATATCGCAATTTCCAACCTCTCCTAGCTCTCCAAGAATTATCATTACAACCTCATTTGCTGTAGGGATGTTGTAACAACGAACATCTCCATTTCCCGGGGTATGGCCAACTATAATGCAAATGTGGACCTCCTTTGTAGGGTTTGCGGCAAGATGGTTAGTTGTACGAACAAAGACATTTACATAAGGATTGACACGCCCAAGGATCGTGCGAAATGTTGTCAAATGCGTCGGGCTTAAATTGGGGTTTTGCATCTAGTGATTTGGACCCTCATTTGTCGCATCATGCACATAGGCCTGAAAAAAGCGCAGCAACTGCCCTTCTACAAGTTCCATACCACCAATCAAGTGGTAGAATCCGCCTTGCATTTTGTAGGTATGCACTCCTGGTCCAAGCTCGAAGCCCACACTTTAAACATGTGTGGACGTAAATGCGAATGCAACATTATACGAAAGGAGGTGTTTACGCAATTCAACATTTTGTCGATCTTGTAACATTGCCATGTATTATGGCGGGGTGCAAATAGGAGGCAAATGAATTTTCCCTGAAGCATAACATTTATTATAGTGTGGTCTTCAAAAAAAGCCCCCATGCATTATTTGATCCAGAAGAAAAAACCACAATGGTTGCATTGTTCATTCAAGCATCCAAGCACTTGTCGGTCTACTTGCGGGTCGGCCAAGGGGTACCACAAATCTCATATTTAATTACCATTACAATAGGTGCAAGTCTAACCTCGAGGTCAGCATATCCGCGAGCAATGTGGCGGTCAACAACATCTGTGTCATGCTCAACACAAACTAAGTGGGCGTGGTTTCTGCATAGTGGTCGTGTGCAAAGCAGATAGGCTATGAACATCTCTTAGTCACAAAGGGCACAAATCAAAAACAAGTCCACCATCTTAAAAAAGAAAACAATGGTAACCTTTCTAGAAAGGTGTAGTAGACATTGCAAGCATCCCTCTGTTTAGATCCATCTTTCTCCCTCTCCCTCTTTCAAAAGAGAGAGTTAAGTCAAAATAGAAAAAGGTTGTATCAATCCTTAAGAATGATGGATTTGCCCATGAGCTGGCTTAGTTCCTGTTCCAATCCATGCCAATCAAACCTAGTTGGACCACTACACCCAAATGTAATAAAAACCATTAGATGAGAAAGCAAGGGGTGTCCATTATGCTAAAGGAGAAAAAGCCTATAAACCCAAACTGTACGAATGCTAGGAACATACATACATGCATACATACATACATACTGACCTAATGGGAAATGAAAGCCAAATCTGCTAATTTAATGTTTGTTTATTGATCACATATGTACCCTTGCTCCCAAGTTGAACTATCAGAACACCATCCTACAATATTGCGTGCAATGAATAGAAAAAGCTCATCTAGATGTCCAATAGTTTTCTTAAAACAATTTTACATCCTGACCAATGGTGCTTATAATGCTCATGGATTCTTTATTGTTTGCTAAAAAACTATATTTTATGTTCCAGATACATATGCCACCAGAGGATTAAGTGGTGCTCTTGATTGAAACCAAAAATATTTGGTTGTCTTCTTTAATTTGTTCTTTCAAAAGAATTGAAGAAATGCAAGTGTAGTAGCACCATGAAAGTGTATATTTATAGAGTAGTCCACTTCAAATCCCTCGATATCCAACTCCTCTCCAACAAATGTCTGCATACATATTCCAAGCAAATAAAATAGCTTGGTCATTATTCACTGCTTTGCAATCTCAAGTTTCAATGTCTGTGGGATCTTTATACCGGTACTGGCAATACACTAAAAACCTCGAGTATTTGTATGCATGATAATGATAATGATGGGTTCTTCAAATTTACATACCTCAAACACTGTATCCCTTCTTGGTGGTGCTTCTACTCATCACCGGCCTTGTGTTGACGGCTTCATTCTTCATGTAAGAAATCTCTCTACTCATTGTTATTCTCTTCAATGTCTGTGTTATATGTCTCTTTGCATAAGAGCCCATCCAAAGAATTGCTTGCTTGCTTGCTTATGTGCCAAAACTCTCTCAACATGTCCAAGTGAAGAAGAAGAAGAAGCAGCAACAAAAAGGAGAGAAAAAAGGATGGTGGTGTCTACTATTTTATTTGTTGTTCTTGCTAAAAAGTTTGCCTTAATTGTTGTTGTTGATACTTGGTGCGTCCAAATGACTAGTGCAACAAAACTTGTTGTAACGACTTTTTTGGAGTGATGGGCCAATCAATTGGCACGTCACCAAAAAAAAGAAAAATAAAGAATTTGGGAGGCACTTCATCTAATTAATAGGAAAGGTGATGAATATCTCCCCAAATTTATTTCCCTGCCATTAGCCTAGGCCAAAAAGGTAATTAATAGTTTTGGAAATAGAAATTGCATGTAGCCAATGGGAAGGTGCAACATCCACTTAGGGGCCCCAACATTTTAATTTGGGTTGTGGGGGCAGGGGGGAGAGGTTTTTTTTTTTTTTCGAGTTGCTTATGTGTTGTTACCATTTCTCCAAGTTGTTTCCCAAGTTCTCAATGTGTCCCCCAGGGATGTTCCCAATAGCACCTGATCTCAAACCCATATGTTTTGCCCAAAATCCTCCCCTTCTCACTTATATACATGCAGTGTTTGTTACGATGGGTATTAGCCCAAGCGAAAATTGTGATGAACCCTCTTGAGGAAAAAAATTCATTCAGCTAATGGGAAGTGCAATCATGTTCTATGGTGCCTTGGTTTTTTTCCTTTTAAGTTTTGGGTTTAGGGTTGGGAGGTTAGAGGGGAGGTTTGTATTTGGTGTGGAGAGTGGATTGTCTAGTGTCCACTTGAACACTGGACACTGGACTTTCCATGCAAGTTTTATTGGGGGCGGCGAGGTGAGGGGGGAGGATTTATTTTCCTTTCAGCCAATAAGAAGGGCCAAGGTGCCTTGCTTTTATTTCTTTTAAGTTAGTGTGTTGGGGGGGGGGGGAAAAGAAGATTTTTTTTTTTGTTTTTTCTTTTTTTTT
>Ga0209611_10000740_pt1 | contig 51307 bp, 45 predicted proteins | sample S1TSphgellanicum_3_FD_187693 | JGI IMG/M metagenome (GOLD analysis project Ga0209611, IMG submission 187693) | Host-associated microbial communities from peat moss isolated from Minnesota, USA - S1T2_Fc - Sphagnum magellanicum MG (SPAdes) (version 2) | ecosystem: Host-associated > Plants > Peat... | reverse complement strand
CCCCCCTCTTCCCCCCCCCACCCAAAAAAAAAAAAAAGCCCTTTTGAAAAAGAAAAGAAAAGAAAAACCCCCAACCCTCTGCTCTTTTCATAAAACTCCACATATAACTCGTAACCTTATTAATTCAATTATTCTTTACTCCTTGCCCCTTATATTCACTCAAACCTCCATAACCATAAAAAATCCCTTTGAAAAAGGGGAGGAAATTTAATTCTTCCACTTCTTCTTTCCTTAAATTTTCACTATAAGTTTATTCCATCTCAACCAACTTTTTTTTAAAAAAAATTCTACAACTAAACTTATAAGCTTATCCATTCAACTTATTCTTAATTCTTAACCCCTATACCTCTGCTGAAGGAGTTCTCACAATGCCTTTCTAGGATAGAGCCATATGAGTTTGGAGAGATGATTTGTATCTGGAGGGTTGGGCACAAAACAACCCATTTCTCTATCTTGTTTCAATTGTAACACATTATGAAGGATACACTTGTATGGTTGTATGTGGAGGGTTGGCACAAAACAAATCATTTCTCTATCTTGTTACAATTGTAACACATTGTGAAGGATACACTTGTATGGAATCACTTCAATGGCCAGTTGACATGATTGGCTGTTCATCCGTCACGGGTCCTGGAGTCTTGGATGCTTGGGAATGGTTCAATTGGGAGAACACAAAACTTTGAATTGTTTAATAAAGGGTTTAAAAACAACCAATTGTTTGTTTTCGGTGTACCATAGAACTTTGTGTACACATAAAGCCAACCACAATGGGGTTCACCCTAGGAACTTGACAGTCATTCCTCGGACAACTTTCTTAGTGGGGGTTGCCCCCCAAGGAACTTCAACCGTGGTCCACCACAACCAGTGTTTTTGTAAGGAATTTCTGTTTGGAGCTAAAGTGGCAATCACTCATTGGAAGACATAAAAAAAAAGTGGCAATCATCCCTAGAAAGATTTAGCCAAATCTGGCTATAAATCAGAAATCAAGTACACACCTTTAATCATCCTTCTATATGATACACAATGACAACCACATATATGAATCTGGTGAATTTTCTTTTTCTTTTTCTCATTCTAACCTCCAAAATCACTTTTTTCAAAAAAATTAATTTTTTATTTCACATTTTGGCAATAATACGGTTGCCACTAACCTTCCGTATACACATAAAAGATATTGGCCAAAGTCAATACAGTGAAGAGCCATTTTGTTCCAACTGGGGGTAATCTCCCTCAACTCAAGAATCCACCTATTAGTGTGTTACCACATGGCATTCGGTCAAGAAGTGATATACCCCTAATGTACACATGTTTCATAATGTGGAAGAAAATATCAAGAATTATTCTCCAAGTTACCTCATGCTCATGTGTATAGGAGACCATATTCTTCCAATGTTTCAAAACCGAGAGAAAAGGATGAATATGTATTGTCAAAGAATTAGGAATAGTTGTTGAAAACTTGAGGAACATTCATTATATAGAATATAGAACATGTGGGAACAACACACAATGCATGGGAACTCAGAGGAAACTAGGCCATTGAGCTAGCTAAGCTTCTAATAAATGAAGTAGAATTCCAAAGCAAAATTAAAAACCGTTATAGTTTCGCTAATTACTATAAACTTGTATAACACTAACAAATGAAATATGAGAACGGATTTGAAGGAGACCATGGAAGGCATGCCCTCAATGACCCAAAATTGAAACAAAGGAAAGTGTATGGAAGGCAAGACCTCAAAATAGAAATATGATATTGACAAAGTTTGGAAAATTTCATGCAAAACACCAGCATCACATATGCATCAAAAAAGTAGCACATGCACATTAACTTTCTTGGCAACCACCGTAATGCCCCCGTGCCTGAGGGCATTACCTGGCGTCAAAACTGTCATCCTAATTATTTAATTTCTTAAAACTCTGATACCCTGATGCAGTAAATTTTTAAAAATTTACTGCAGCACAGGTATCAGAGTAAAAAACTTTTGAAATTTTATATTTAATGAATTTCCTTCTGGTACCCACCAGGAATCGTGAAAAAATTGTTTTTTTAAAAAAAAAAGATTAGCACAGGCATTTGAAAAACAATATGCTCACCCCCAGAGACGGAAAGTGTCTCCTTTCAGCAACGGAGTTATTATGCATGGTAATGAGCCCTCCCAATACTACACAGGGAAATTCCGGCCAGGTTTTTGCAGTGGCCCTAACTGATTAGTTTTAATTTTCACGTCTCATTGGCCATGGCTGTTGACAATACATTAAAATATGTTGGAAATCTGTAGCCCGTTTTTCAAATTGTTCCTGCACTTTGCTACTTTTCCTTTGGACAGACACGCCACTTCGGAGCCCCACAGCATTTGGCCCGGCCTTCAATATGAGTTCAGGAAGTTGTATCAGGTAAGGGTTTAATGGGAGGACCTGGCAAAGCAGTGGGTGGCCCCGCAAGCCAAGTCTAACCACCAATGGTCAATGTCCAACATAACTGACAAAGCATTTGGGCAACTTTGTAGACTATCAAGTGAGCCCTCATGTTCTATGTATTTGAAAGAGCGGTTGTTGACCCTGAGAACTTTAGGGTGAAACGTGGAATCTCTGACCAAAAAGACAATTGTATTGTGCCCAAATTATTGTTTGGCAAAGGGTAAAAAATATTTTCACAATTCTTCTGGAGGCCTTTTGCTTTTGTTTGTTATTTAGAGGGATTTTCAAAGCTGACAGGCATGAAAGTTTGGATATTCGAGCAAAGTGAAACCAAGTGGACCATTTTAGGCCTTTTCAAAATCAGTACCGATGTTTGGGGGAAACAACAAGTCACCAAATACAACTTTGTCAATAAAGGGCTTACTAAAAGTACTACAGAAAAGAAGCTACAAGACAAACATATGCAAAGCAAAGTTTGTATGTATACACACACATACACATACACACCTTTGAGTTAAAGCACTCTTAATAAGAGCATGGAATCTTGCAAACAGGCAAAAAGGAAGAAAGAAAAACAAGTGGTTGATGTGTGAAATTTTGCCTGAAATTTGGGAAGTTTGACACTATTAGTAGGTACGTTGTACACACAGTTATAGCTAGCTACTTCAACATGGAATGAAAGAGAATCAAAAAATCTAAAATTGACTTGAGAAAAATGGAAATCTTCTAGAAGTCCAGTACTGTTGCATATTTTGCCTTGCCACGTTCATTATTTCCCTCATTTCAAGTGTTCTTGTAGCCATTACGTGAATTTATTATAAACCATAAAGTGTACGTCTATGAATGTAACCATGGCCCTACGGGTTTTATCGGGTCAATTTTGTGATGTAGCCAAAATAGGCGATCATCAATAGGTAGAGATTTAGGCCAAAATTGGCTACATGCTAAAAAAAAATTAAGTGTAAAATTTTAAACATGCTCCTCTGTAGAATTATTTATTTATTTATTTAAAAATTTGGCTAAACCTACTCAAATTGTATATGGAAATCCAGCGATTTCAGTCAAATTTTGGTCTATTCATGGCTATTGGAAATCTCAAAAAAGGACAAATTAATTTTTATTTTCTCTTTTTGGCTTTATATATATATATATATAGCCAGCCAAAAAAAAGAGGCTATTGGACCTGGCCTGAATGCCAGTTTTTTTGTGGTTGAAAAAAAAGAAGTTATTATCATTAATAATAATAATATTATTATTATTATTATTATCATTACTATTAGTATTTTATTTTATTTTATTACACAGGAGGTCACTGATATAGCGGCGTATAACTAGTTTTTCACTGCTGGAAAGGGTGATATTCCCAGCTCATCAGATCCATGCAACGCTACCAAGGAATCCAGATCGAAGCAGAGATAGGGTCAGCCCAAGAAGGACCATCATCTTCTTGTTGTTGTTGTTGTTGTTTGTTGGTGGGGCCAGATCGGGGGGCCTAGTCGATGCTGCGTGACCGACTGTTTCGTGCCACCCAATTCTTTTGTTTCTTTCCATTCAGAAGCACGTCGGGAAGGCGCAGGAGCGTCCAGTAGATTGTGTGCGAAGCTCCTTCTTTTTCTTTTTTTTTCGTTTTTCTTTTTTTTTTTTTGGGTGTTGGACCCAAGCAAGCACCTACTACAAACCAAAGCAGCACCACTCATGACCCATCAACTCATAGGAAGCCTAGTCTCTTCTTCTTCTTTCTTGTTCTTGTTTTTGTTCTACAAGAAAGGAAGAAGATCACACTAGTATATAGACTCGTCTCCTTCAGACTCCAACTTGAGTCTGGAAGAAGGTGATAGTTACCTCTTTTAGATTGCCTCCTCCCTGTAGCTCCTCATCACATCATCTGCATTACAACGTTGTATAAGCTCAACAAGGGAGCCGTGCTGCAGTGGATGTAGACCTCACCGTCAAGAGATCAAAAATTAGCTCTCTAGGTGAGACTCGAGAGCTATTATAAGAACTACTTTCGGTGGATAGAAACTTCTATCTGAGTCTACTTTTTGCAACTGAATTTCGTCTGAAATCGTTTTTGTGAAGAATTGCGAGCCAGGTAACAGTAGTACACAAATGGGATCCAAATTACAGCGGACTAGCACGACCTTTTTGTGGATCACGGCAAGGACTCTAGTGAATATGTCTTCTTCTATTGACAGGAAAATTTAACAGTAGTAGTAGTAGGACGTTCTCAGAGACCCACGAGTGCCTAATCTTCCAGAAGTTGGAGCTTGGATTATTGTAGTAGTTGACATTTAAGCTTTTTGTCACTTTTGTTCAGAACACCCAAAAGGAAATTCTGGTGGTGGAGAGCTGAAAAACAGGGAGAACTTGTGATCGGTGATTGCGCCATCTGACAAATCAAGCACTGGACCCAGCGAGCAGGCTGAAGCAATGTCGAACTCGGACTCAAGCACAACACAAACCAACGGTAAGTACTATAACTCCCTCCCCGAGATCGTCGAGAACCGCCGGCTGCACACCAGAATATTGTCCGTCGCTGGTAAGCAGATCTCAAGATTCTGGTAGATGCAACAACTTGAAGAATCTGGGAGTGCATCCAAGAAACAAATTCTAGAGCTGGTTTTCCACATTTTCTAAGGATTGTTGAACTAGGTACTGACATCAATGGTTGAATTGGCAGGGGATCAGGTTGCTAGGAAAGGAATGTCCAATGGCCACGCATCTGGAATGGGGCATGCAACTGTGGAGATCCAAGACGGGAAGACAGTAGTCATGGATGACGGTCGCAAGCCCCCATTGGCAATTGTCTTGAAGGTAAGGCATATATGCACCTGAGCAGCTTGTCCTATGATGATGTCTCTCATATTATCAGAAAATAGTGGGATTTGCAACTTGGCTTCCAACAGGATTCAAATCCAGTTGCATCAGTCAGTTGCCAAATTTCCAAGTATTTTTGCGCCTTGAGCGCAACAGACGAGTTGCATCAGTTGCACCGGACATGTTGTAATAACGTATCATATGATCAGTTCCCATCAATACCAGAACCACTCTCATCAATATTCATGAACATCATAGTGTTGTTTTGTATATGGCCCAGTGCTGATGAGGCATGATCTAGGAAATCATGTTGTGGAACTTCAATGAGTATGCTTTGATGGATGCAAACTTTGTGCATGTCTGTTGCTTTGTTGCTGTTGCAGTTTGTGGATGTGAAAAGCACTGTGTCAGTAGAGTCAAGGATCAGTTGGAATGCAAAACGGCCATTTCAATTCAAGGGGCAGTCGGGAACTGAGAAGGAGATTCTGCATGGAATCACAGGCTCAGTTATGCCTGGAGAAGTGCTTGCAATCATGGGTCCATCTGGCAGTGGCAAGACCACATTCCTGAACATGATGGGGGGCAGAGCACTTCGCGGCATGTCAGGCAACATCACATACAATGACATCAAGTACAGCAAAGCCCTCAAGAGGAGGTACAATACACATGTCCATTCTCCTCCTAACTCCCTTGCTAACAGCACTTGAATGCATTGACCCATACATTCTGAAGTCCTTTTCTCTGAAATTCCAATGTAAAACTGTTCAGTTTCAAGGTTTAGGGTTCAGACTTGGTATGAAGAGAAATTCTCCTGGCATTGGCATTTCTCCCACTCTGTAATATAGATCTATAAGTGTGATATTGGGCCCCCTGCTGAAGATGATGGAGGGTTGTGCAGAATGGGGTTTGTGACACAGGATGATGTGCTCTTCCCAAATTTGACAGTCAGGGAGACACTAATGTATGCAGCTCTTCTGCGCCTTCCGAATTCTCTAACCCACTCGCAAAAGATTAAGAGAGCTGAAGATACCATAATTGAGCTGGGCCTTGAAAGGTACATAAATTTCACCCTCAGAATTTGCCACCATACTTTCTTGCTTGTGTCTATATCCACCCATGGTCCTTCATTAGCACAAAGCACCCTCTTATGGTTAACATTGTGTGCACACTAGCAATGGTTGATAAACATGAAGTTGCTTACACTGCAAAGTTTCCTGGTGATACTCTCAACCTTTACAAATGTTTGTAATGATCAGCAGTCCCATCGTGATAGTCTCAACACATTTGTCCACCAAGTACTCTATTCACCTTGTCTCCAATACTTAAGAAATGAAAGGCAAGCCTGCTTGCAAGATGCTGGACAACTCACACTTGAGGTGGTAATCTGGATAGCAGTTGTGGATTCTCTAATTTTGTGTCCATGGGTGGATGATGCACACAGGTGTCGAGACACAGTCATTGGTGGGCCATTTCTGCGAGGTATATCAGGAGGAGAGCGGAAGCGTGTGAGCATTGGGCATGAAATATTGATAGACCCATCCTTGCTATTTCTTGATGAACCCACTTCTGGACTGGATTCAACTACAGCCCTGCGAATCATCCAGGTTGTTAAGAACATTGCACAGGTACATATTACACTCCAGGCCCTAAAACACACAGGGCGCCATATCCCAATTGTTGCATTGCAATGGCTGCATCAATTTATGTGACATTTTCTAGTTTCTATTTTAATAAATCCTCAATAACTCAGAGTTATTTTTTTAGAGGTTGAAGTAATGTGGTCAAAGCAAACCCAAAAGCCAAAGCAACTTGATATATCTGTATGTACAAATCATAGAATAGTTCATCTTATGGCCTTAATGGTCAAGCCCCCCAAGATCCTCAAACAGATAGGATTGAAGCATGTTTATGACACTTACCAGTAACAATAGTATAGAATCATCTCTCATTTCAGGCATATTGACAACAACTGTGGATTGAATATTGCAGGCAGGCCGAACAGTTCTGACAACCATCCACCAGCCATCAAGCAGGTTGTTCTACATGTTTGATAAGCTCATACTTCTTTCAGAGGGGCATCCAGTTTACTTTGGAAAAGCGAATGGTGCAATGGACTACTATGCATCCATCGGCTTAAAACCTCTCATTGCCATGAACCCAGCTGACTTCCTACTCGATATAGCTAGTGGCAATGTCAATGATGTGTCCATACCGCAAGCATTGGACAAAAGTGCCTTGCAAAATGGGAATGATCAAGCAATCCAACCGCCTGCTAAAGATGTTCGTGAGGTAACAATCATTACCATGTCAAATTTGTGCAGGGGTCACTGGTGACTGAGCGCTTAACCTTTTCCTACTGTCGAAAGGTGCCTTGTGGCAGATTCATTATGGCATTATGTTCGTTAGGTGATTGGATATCAAGATAGTCTTTGTATTTCTAGGATCAAATTAGCAAAGCGAATTGATCAAATCTTTGTCATCAAACTCACAGATGAAAACTGAGCAAATTGCAATATCTCTGATTTGGAGGTTGGTGGGAAACCTCTTCCCCTGGTAGATAAGTTTTTTGTTATGGCACTTCTGTCTCTTGCACTAAATTTGCTGTGCTTTTCTGGGCAGTATTTGGTAAACACGTTCAATCAAGAGCTGGCACCACAGGAGAGAGCAAAGTTATTTGCATTGGAGTCAACAAGGGAAGAGTTGAAGTTAGCCATTTCGGAAAAGAGACTATGGAGCACAACATGGACCCAACAGTTCTATATACTTTTCATTCGAGGGCTCAAGGAGCGGCGCCATGAATTCTTGAGCTGGCTGCGATTTGTACAATGTATTGCCATTTCTCTCATTGTGGGCTGCCTGTGGTGGCGCTCCAAGATTCAAAATGAGGACCAACTCTCGGATCAAGCTGGATTAGTGTTTTTCATCGCAATCTTTTGGGGCATGTTTCCTCTGTTTACAGCTATCTTCACCTTCCCATTGGAGCGAGCAATGTTAGCAAAGGAAAGGGCATCTGACTTGTACCGCCTTTCTGCATACTTCATGGCACGCACCCTGGGTGATTTGCCCTTGGACTTAGTCATGCCTTCCCTCTTCCTCCTGATTGTCTACTTCATGACAAATCTTCATTTGAGCGCCGCCGCTTTCTTCTTCACGACGCTCACTGTTTTTCTTGATGTTGTCACCTCTCAGGTATGTTCAACAACCAATATCCTCAAACAGCATTTCTTGATCAAACATGGATACAAAATATACATTTTTGCATCCTCTAACTGCAACACATGTGATTGCAATGCATGGTATCTCTAACTGTGTCACATGTGGATGTTCTTTGCTGTAGGGTCTTGGATTCTTGATAGGTGCTTTCATGATGGACGTGAAGAAGGCTACAACTTTTGCATCCATTGTTATGCTCGCATTCATGCTTACTGCAGGCTTTTTTGTTCAGGTGTGTTACACAAGACTTTTTAAGGGAACCAACTGAGCACACTCCTCACATACTAAAGCTATTGACTTTGTTAAATGAATATTTTTCTTCACCATTGTCTGGACAGGATACATAGATTCAAATGAGAAATTTTTCCAGTTTGACATGCTCACCACATGAGCATTAGTGTGATCAGCATTTGTGAGAGTAACCCTAGATAAACCTCATCCTTCTGCCCTACTATGCAGATTCTTGAACCCAGTTGCATACATTCCTAAATAGCTCGATATTGGCATGTTGGTGGGATGTAACATGGGTCTTTCTCATGCAGAAGTCGAAGCTTCCTCATATGTAAATAACTCTAGAGGCCTTATGTAGGTGTGGAGTGTTGGGGCAATTGTTGAATGTGATATGACGCACATATTATCCAAGATGATTAACACTGGGAGAACATTGTTTTTCTCTGCTTCTGTGCAGCATATACCAGTATGGATGAAATGGCTCAAGTACATCTCATTCAATTACTATGTGTACAAGCTGTTGATCAAGGTTCAGTACTCAGATGGAGAGATGTATGACTGCGGGACTGCTTCTGGGTGTCAAAGTCTGGGCACTTCACCATCATTCCATGGAATACAACTGGGTGGAGGTGGGATGGAGGCCTGGGCATTGCTACTCATGGTTGCCATTTATCGCATCCTTGCTTACATTGCTCTCCGCAGACTGAAGACTGGAGAATAATTTCTTTTTGCCAAGTTCAGAGGAAAAATGGAGATTGTAACTGAGGTACAGACCCAAATTAAGCTGCTGTTGACTCCTTTATCTCCTGTGACAATTGAGTATTGCATACCTTCAGCATCATCTTACATGCAATTTCTGTTGCTGAGTGGCAATTTCTAACTAGGGCTAATATTATAATTTTTGTCTTCATATTGCAGGGACTGGATCATGGTCTAGTAGTACAACCAGTCAGCAAACATCAACTCAGGAATGTACTTTTGACAGCAAGCTTTTTCAGACACTCGCAAGAGTGTCAAGTGCTAGAATAGCTTCACACATTTTTCTTGGCAGGACATTTGAAGGTGAAACCTTGGTCCAAAACTATACTGCTTGTAACTTGATTAACTTCCAACCCAACCAAATTGATACTAATCTCTCATCTGGGGTGCATAACATGCCAATAAATTGAAGGCTCGTACCACTATCAACAAGTATTTTGTAGACACTTAAGTTGGATTCTTGTCTATATTGAAATAGGGGAGAGGAACATGATGTTTCAAATTGATTTAAATGCAGCGAAGCAAATCATTTTGTTCAAGGCAGACCACTTCTAATACCCATACCATATGGTTGCTGCTTTTTATACATGAAATATCAATTTTAAAAAACACAAAGGCTTGAACATTTTGCTGGGTCAGAGTGCTCCAAAATATCAATCAAAAACCTACACACAGTATCTCTAACAAAAAAGCCAGTATTGCAGAAACAAAGTAGTGGTTGTAAAAGTCTATAACTGCCATTTTGTTACACAATCACATGAATGGAACAACTTTTAGTAGACAAGAAAGTTTTCTCTTTGTGTGGTTTTCAAGGAGCAGAAGAGGGGCAAAGTTTCATATCTTGTTATACCGTAGTACCTTAACAGATCGGGCACTAGGGTGCCAAATGACTAATTTATTTATTTAGAGATTTTGGCATATTTTATAATATTATCCAAGATTTTCACGTTGCATTTGAAAATATTTAGTATTTCCAGCAGTAATGAGGATGTCAATTACTTTTCGTCCATTTCAATACATGACACCCAAACATTACATTTCTGGATTTGTGTTTGCATTTGCCCTTATGTTTCTTGATTCTTGTTTGTCATGTTTCAATTAACCTCCACATACTTTTTAGAGTGCAGTGAATTGCACTAGGATGCATGAAATATTTGTGCTCTTGACAATGGGTGATAGTTTTAGGTAATGATTTTCAGTGAAATGTATTTTCAAAACAACTTTGTGTCAGACTTTTGACATTTACACAATGATATCAACCATTTGCACTCACAATATTCTATTCTCCACCAAAGTTTGAGACCATATTATCAACCAAGCAAAGTGTGCACAATTCCGAAAACAAAAGTTATTGGTTTGGGAAGGTTATGGCATGATTGCATCCCAAAAAAGCCAAAAAAATAAAAATATATCTTAATATATAGATGTAATCACTTCCCCCAAATAAGCAAAAACAAATAGTTTTGTTGGCAAAGAAAATGGGATATATAGGTGACACTTTGAGAACAGTTGAAATATTTCTGCAGGTGTCTTGAGAAACACTAAAGGTGGAGCCACACTTGGTGTTAAGTTCAGTGTTAGTCTAATGTTAAGAGATTAAAGTTGAACACCAATCCACACTTACAATGTTAAGTAACACAACACCAAGTCCTAAGTGACAAATGACATGACATCGATGTTAAGCCAATATTAACTAACATTAAATTTTGGGAAAAAATATAAATTTCAAAACTTAACATTAATGTTAGCTAAAGTCTGAAAAAATGAATAATTAACTCAATGTTAAACAACATGCATTCACAGTCCTTTTTCTTTTTTTTTTCCTCTCCATTTCTTTCTGTTCACTCCTCTCTCCTCTCTTCTTCTCCACATCTGTCTTTCCCTTCCCTTCTCTGTCCCTCCTCTCTTCCCCATCTTTTCAACTCTCTATTCTGTCTGTTCTAGTTCTGTCCTTGCTTTGTGAAAAATTTGAGAAGAGAGAAATAGGAAAAAAAACCAAGAAAAGGCTTTAAGGACAAGAGGATATGCCAAAAATAAAATAAAAAGAAAAAGAAAGCAAATCAACCAGAAATGAGAAAATTTTAAAAAAATTAGATGTGAAATAGATTCTAGATGTAGAATCTACAATTTTATGTTAATTGTTGCCCACCATCATCATGGTGTAAACTGGTTGATATAAAGTTAAAGGAAGGTTGATGTTTGTTAAGTATGATAATGTTACTTAGTACACCTTTTAATGTTAGGGTGATGTTAGTTGCAAACCCCAAACACCAGGTGTGTACCCACTTTAAGAAGGATCAAGTTGACTTCAGGACTCCCACAAACACCATACCCAACCACCATCATCTCCTGCCCAAAATCAAAAGCTTCAGACCTTGCCCACTCATTAGAAGTAATGTCACTGCAAGCCATTCTATATACTTTAGTTTGCTCTCCCCCAAACCTAAAGAGAAACTATTTATTACATTTTCCCACTTTAGGGATAGATGCAAGCCCATCACCTTTTCCACCTTAACTACCTTAAACTACATAAAATCAACCTTATATCAAGCATATTGATAAGCAAGTTTTACTAAGTTAGTTCTGTGAACCCCCCCCCAAACCCTGATACTGCAAGTGAAAGTGACCCCAGTGACAGCTGCTAAACCTCTACTGGGGGCCTAATCATGGTGATTATCCTCAGATAGTAGATACACATCAGCTGCCTATCTAATGTGATAGATATCTCTCACATATCTAGGTATCACATTAGATCTTTGAACTGTTCGTGTAAACTGTTGTGGTCCCAGTACCTTAACAACAGATCAGAATCAGAAAGTGTACTCTCAATCTATATACCAGAGACTGGCAGAGAAAAACCAAAGGCTCAGTCCATGTTGCCTACTGTTGAATCTAGACATTATCCACTTCCACTGTCCAAGGATTTTTCAAGCCTGTTTCTTTCTAGCACTAACCCAGTCTGTCCAGGGTTGCTGAAAAGTTGCTGTCAACTGCCCCTCACAAATGCTTCATTTTAATAGAGCAGCAGAAGTGCAGAAGTAACAATTATGACCAAAAAAAAGCTTCCAAAGGAAAATCAATGGTCCACTCAGGCACTTACCAATGCCTACTTTCATCCATATTCCTCATTTCGTTCAATGAGGTGAAAAGGTTATGAAGCATAACACTAGCCCATGCATGTGCAATGCACAAATGGCGAAAGCTAGCTATAACACTTCTCCCACCCTTTTGAAGTTTCCAGCCTGCAGCTTATTACACAGAACCACAGAACAGGAGACATAAATATTTTTATATCAAAAAGACAAACTCACATCATGCCAGATTGCTCTAATGAGCCCCTAGCCAGTTACCTGGCAAACTTCAACAAACCACAACTGGTAACAACTCAAAACAGAACTATCCACAGACTACTTTGAAAAGTTTACATGGTAGTATCAGTCATTAAAAACATTTATTGAAAGACTAATCCTTGTCTAGAAAGCAATATAGTCGATTACCCAAAGTACTAGTTGTCAAAGTGAAAAAAAAATTGCTTTGTGACAAAATCCATATTTGTATGCCACAAATATGACCACACCACATACATGGACCAAAAGCAACATCCCTACCCTCATCTCAAGCCTCACACCACTTGTTTCTTCACTAATCAAGACCCACTATGTGGTAAAAGCACTGAAATTAAACCCCTGGGCTAGCATCAGCTACCTTTCTTGCTGGAATCCGCTGCCTTCGCTCCACATACAATGATGGAAACCAACCTGCCTTCCCTTTGCACTCTCCTTCTGACCAGCCAGTCGGAGAGACCTGCCAACCATACACCCACCAGAAGCCTTGTAAGGTACCCTGTCAAGAGAAGACTTGTATGCCAACTGCCAGGAGGTAGACATGCTACATTCTTCCAGGCCATAACAGAAAGGTTGCACTTCATTGAAGTATTATGTCAGAGAAGCAACCAAATCAATAATGTGGCAAACCTGACGAACAACCACATAGTCCCCAACAGTTAAGCTCAGCTCTCCTTGATCCTCAGCTTCAAAGTCATGCATCACCTGCACCAGTTCCATGTCATGCTCACCTCAAAATCAGAACTGCATGACACAATGTAATAACTTGTGCAAGCCTGCAACATGCAGATCAACCCTCAAGTGGCCAAAAGCTAAAGGGGCCTGGATATTGACATAAGTTCCCTTTTAATCCTAATACAGTAGTTGCTTCTACAATCATGATGCGAACAAAATTCAATTGTTTGACATGAGACTCCTAGTTAAACAGGTAGCCCTCACATGTCATTTCAACCTCAAGCACCAAGGGTTCCAGTGCTTTTCAGACATACTGCTATTGATCAGCCACTTGGAAAGGCCAACTTTCTGGCCTGGCAAAAGAGTGCCATGTTACAAACCTTAATTGGACAGGATAATTCTTCAGGCCTTCATGGATTATCCATCGCAGACTCTTCTTCTCTCATCCACAGCATACTATTTGAACCCAATCCTAAAATTTGTGCTGAGAAATGGCATTGTTTCCTTTGTTAACTAGAATATGTGAAAACATTGGTCTGCCAAACCTCCTGGCTTCATGTTAACATCTGACTCCTGACAATGGACAAAGGATATTATACAGACTGCTTCAGTACACACAAAAAGGCCCGTTGGTTCAGCAACATTGCAGGGGTTCTTGGTGTTCAGCAAACATGTACCCAGACCTGCTCAATGTAGTGGCACTCCAGAATACAGCAGAGCACCATCAGCCCTAACAGCATATCTCCACAAATCACAATGCATCATCACAGGCACACAATACATGCTGATTTGAGTATCACAAGTAGAGGAGGCAACCTCAGCAAGGAAGTACATAGCCTTCTGGGCAGCTTTAGAAACAGGAGCAGCTTCAGAAGCATTATGTGATCCACCATTTGATTTCACATCCTCATAAGAAGGGGGAGGCATATACATATCCGAAGCTGCAGCATTTCCCCCAGGTGTGGAGTTTGATTCACTGCGTTGACGCTCAGAGACCATCTGCATCTCCAAATTCATTCCCAGTCAGGGTTTGGTAGGTAAGTCAACAAATTCCCACTTGCAAGTAATTGAGAACCAAAAGTTGGACAGATGCACAAAACTAAATGCTATTCATTTCACAAATGGGCTCACCCAACTGGTGATGATTACTTATCCACGTAAATAGCTTTTTCCAAACTGCTCAAGAATGCAAGCATTAGCAACCCTCCTCTTCCAAAATGGAGATAAAGCACTGCAAACACCTGAGCCTGGAGCTGGTCTAGTATTTCTGCAACACGCTGATGATAGGAGCGCTCAGCTTCCACCTGGGCAGCATCAAAACAAAGGGCTCTTCAGCACTTTACACGCACATCATTGTAGAGTGCCACAACTTGAACACACTTTCACTTGTATCTGTTCGGTAAACAAATATACAAGTGAAATTTTGAGTTCCTATTGTCCCAAGAGACTTACCATGGCAATCAGTCGCTGAAGTGTGAGCCGTTGTTGCTGAGCTTCAACAGCAGTCATGGCAGCTGCTGCCTCTTTGCCTAGCACCGCCATGGCTGAGGTAAGTTCCCCCATCTTTTGTTCTGCTGTTTGCAACTTCAATGTGTTGTCCACATTTCCCCCAACCTCCTTGTTCCTGAACTGTCTCCTACCAACCTCTGCTGCCTGTTGAAGAATAGAAGGTCAGTAAAATTGTCATCCCTGCAAAGCACACTTAAAATGCAGAGAAAAATGAGCTGCAAATCAACAAATTGATTCCAGTTGGGTGAATGAGAAACAAGAATCCAAAGACATGATTTTCAGTAGTCAAAAGTCAGAATGACTCTAGGAACACACCTGAGCTTCTGCTTCTTGACGCAAACGTTCATAGCGTTGTGTCAGGTGTCGGGCATCTTCCAGTGGTGCCCCCATGACCATTGCTCGCAATGGATCTGCAACCTGGAATTATACCACAAGGAGACAAATTGGCTACCACTTAATATATGTCCGAAATAGTTCACAGATGAAATACAGAAAACCTTCACTTGTGAAATATCAGAGTGTCAAGTAGACCCCTCCAGAATGTTAATGTCTGACAAATCCATAGAGATGGAAGCACCTGTGCAAGCATGAGACCTAAGGCAATAAGTTTTGAAAACACCATTACTCCATAATCACACAGGTTAAACAGCACTGCCCAATAAATATGAATGTAAGATTAGTTGATTGGAACAGGATCCCACTAGACCATGTAAACCTAAGGAACAAGACAGACCTGAGTACCAATAGACCGGTGCAAATTGTCCCGCTCTCTCTCCATCTGTGTTCGGGCAGTTCCAAAGTGCAGAGAGGCTCTGGCAAGTGCACCCCCAGTGCTAGGACTTTCGGTTGCATATTTACGACAATCATCTGCAAGCTTGGATGCTGCACACGAAATTAAGTTGCAGGATTAAGGCAATAAACATTATAAAAAAGGTCCAAATCCAACACCCAGCAGTAGATGACATTTTGAAAACATGCATTATCAAACCAAACTCACCAACTTCCAGTTGCTTGACACCTGTAGACACAAGGCCTTCAACTCCCCGAACAATCTCCCGTTGATAATGCTGCAGAGAATAGTTCACTTCAGGATGCATTAAGCATTTTGACTAAAATGACAGCACTTTTTGTCCTAAAGATAGTTACTGCATACTGCAACCAAGCAATGCATATGGGGCATCAGATCACAGATGTCAAAATTTTCAGCAAGAGACAACATCAGTTTCTAACCTTGAATGTTCACAAACTCATCCAAAATCAATAAGATGTTCATGCCAATGTCCTGAGTGCCTACCTTACTACTGCATTATGGACCTACAATGACTTATTCCTCATTATGAACCCAAGAAACATTCCATTTGAACTGATGCCCTGTGAACATTCCATCTGTAAGTTTCACAATCTGAACTTCTTGAATCTACAAAAAAGAATTGTAAAACATTGGCAACAGATTGTCAAGTAGTTCACTAAATTTCTGATGGCATATAAGGACCATAGTCATCTAAGGGGATATAGACACATTTATTCCACAATATGCATTGGTTATAAGTTGAAACACCAAGGTAGCTGGATTAGCTACCTTAGCAGCTTTGGTAGAAATGTATAGCCTCTCCAATTGCTGATGCCGATGAAGTTCAGCTTCATCTGTAATAACCATATCTCCTTGAGATCCATGGCCTGAAAACTGTTTCAAAACTGCCTGTACAGTTACAACACATAAAACTTAGGGCATCAAGTCCACCAGAGGAAAAGACTAACTACACTAGGCAACTTTCCTTCAAATGCAGCCCTCTACCCTGGGCAATTGCAATCCATTCTTCTGCTCCCACCACCCTCCTCTTAACATGGAACAACAATCAATGATCACACCAACCAGCAAGGACTAACCATCCAGTTCTTTCAGAAAAGCCAGATGACACCAACTGGAGAGATGATGGCATCCTGCAAGTGCAAGCATCCCTACAGTGATTCCAATTTCATATTTCCCCCATAACAGCAGTAACTGCACATAACTGAGATTGAAGTGCTGAGCAATGCTGTTCAGAATTAGGTCGAAAAGAATGGGATGACAACATAGGTAATCAAGACTCTAAATACCTGTTGTTGCTTAGCAACCTGCTCCCGAAAAGCTTTAGCTTGTTTTCTGATCGCGTCCATTTCTGTGAAAGACACTATCCAACTCTTCACTTAGTCAAGTCATCGCACACATCACCCACAGCATGCCTAACATTGACTGTATTCCAAATCTTCCAGACAAACTAGTAAAAATTTTGTCCACCGCAAAAAACAGAGCGTATCTGTAACTAGATCTGAATGCACTTCAGCAACTGCAAATAGGGTTCCATACAAAGCATCGCAGTAAGCACAAGTAACTTAGTAAAGTGCTTTCATATCACAACAGACAGACATCAACAGTAAAACCCGGTTCTCGCATTGTCTAGTCCCGCGACGAGCAACGCCGTCTCTAATTCCAAAACATAAGCAAGATGTGAGGCAAAAACACGCTGACTAGAGCTTAATAGCGGCACTTGCCGGTCGGCCGTCACAAAGAAAAATAGGAATAACCCCGAGACTATGAACAAAACTACACAATCTTCTCCATATAGATTGTCATCACGTACGAGGTGCACATCTTAACACATTTGAATGGAGGAAGGACGTCCGTGACCTCCTCCAGGTCCGTCTCTTTCGCAAGCGATAAAGTGCGCATACAAGCAAAACTATGAAAGTGCCAGAGACAGACAGACAGACAGACAGAAAAGACAGACAAAGGATTGAAGAAAGGAGAAAGAGAGCAACGATTACCGAAAACCAGTCAGGGTCCAGGCAGCCACCAATCCTATTATATTCCTGTACTTGTATGGAAGCAGCAGATCTTCTCCTTCATCAAAACGCGCGTTGCCACTGCAGCAGCATCTGTGCCCGAAGCTACAGACCACCACCAGTAAGGCGAAAGCCGATCATCCACGCAACGAGAATCAAGATCCGGACCTCTCCCCTTCTTGGTCTTCTCCTTACTCTTCTTCTTCTTTTCCTGCCCTGTTTTTCCCTCAGTCAGGGGGCTTCTTCACGTTCTCTACGTCGTACAGCTACTCCGCTCTTTCTGCTCCCATCAAGAAGAGCTTTCGCACGCAGAAGTGAAGAACAGATCGGCCGCCCGCCCGCGCGCATGAAGGAAGAAGGAGGACAACGCGAGGCCCTTCCTTGTGTGGCAAAGAAACACAGTTAAGAGCCAGTACACAACTTACTAGTAAGTTAGTAGTTGTGGCCACTACTGACTGGCAGCAGTATTTTATTGGTCAATTTTCTGAAGTAGCCAAAGTGGCGATGATCCACAGGAAGATTTAGCCAAATTTGGCTACAATCTAAATTTGTCAAATATCTTTCTTTTATTTGGCTACCTACTTGAACAATTTATAGAAATCTGGCGATTTTTCATAAAATATGGCAAAAATATGGCTATTGAAAATCGCAAAAGAAACTTGATTTAAGAACTTTTAATTTTTAATATAGCTTTCTTGCTATACATAGCCAACAAAAGAAAAGGCTGACTGGCAGCCTTTTTGTCACTGGCTCTATACAGCCAAAAAGTTATATGAAAAATATTAAGTGCTAAAATCAATTGCTTTTTTATCTTTTTCAATAGCCGGAATTTGACCCAAATTGATGAAAAATCACAAGAATTTTATACATGGTTCAAATATTTAGGAAACAATATATAAGAACGTTTAAAAATTTTACTTTCATTTTTAGCTTGTAGCCAAATTTGGCTTAATCTTCCTGTGGATCATAGCCACTTTGGCTACATCACAAAATTGACCCAAAAAAAAACACTGCCTACTGGAGACTACTTACCGTCACAACATAGGTACTTAGTACAGTGAACCAGCACGCACCAGTGTACCATGAAGGATGAATGGTAAGTGGTCCAAAAACAGTTTTCTGTTGGGTTCTAGTTCATTAGCTAACCATGGTGGTTAGCTCAGTTGCCTTCTTTTTTAATCTACTTACCTTCTAACAACCCACAAGCAGGTTGTTATTAGGTGGGTAGTAAAAACAGCCGTTACCTATGTATAAACTATCTACTCCTAGTAGTTGCCTATTTTCTTACCTATCTACCTATGTATAAGACCTATTTCCTACAGAATTGGCTACCAAGGTGAAACCAGATATTAACTCAGTGGATGGTGCACTGGTGGGTGCTGGTTCACTGTGGCCGTTAGTACTTACCTGGGGTGTGGATTTTTTCTCTTCAAATAGAAGAGTAACACTTTTGTTGTTGTAAAGTAGGTATATGAGCCAACCACCCTAGCAGAACAGTTATTAGAAACATGAACAAACCCCACATGGTTATCAGGCGGTTCTTGAGAGTTATTTCCATGATTCTAAAATATATTGAAGACTTGGATTTTGGGTCTATAATCATGGTTTTTTATTAAAAGAATCAAAAAACAGGTTAGAAAACCGATGGTTCTTTAGGTATTTGCTCATGAAAACTACTTGTCTTGTAAGATTTTTAAAATCACTGGCACCGTGGTTCTTTGATTCTGAAATATTAACAAAACCCGAATCAGCAGTTCTTTGAAAATTCAAACAGGTACCTAAGAGCATCTCCACCGGTGCTCAGTATGTGACTCCATGCAGTAAAATTTACTGTGAAAAAGTCAAAACGTGCCGGTTTAGCTCAGGAAATTGGTTTTTCTGCACCAAATTCGTGCAGCTTGCCGTGGCTGGTAAAGGGCACAATACAGGTGTGCACCTCCAAAAAAGAGTGTAATAAATTGGACCTGATTGCGGCTCAGTATTTCTGATTGGTCGATCATACTGATTGGTCCAGGTGGTTTTCTATTAGTAGTTCCCACGCATATGCAGTTCCAGTTACAGTTTTATTGGTGGAGTTGCCCAAAAAAACAGCTAAACTTAGATATTTAATTTTATTATCCAGAGTGACATATTGAGCACCGGTGGAGATGCTTCTAACACTGAAAAGGAGACGTGCCAGCCTGCTTGGGGTTAGGCAAAAGTTTTCTTGAGAGAGAGTTCAGGCAGTCACTATCTTGTGACGTGCAGTTGCAGCAGCAGGAGAGGCCTCTTCTAAGCTTTGTGTTTTTCCAGGTTTTTGGTCCATTTTCTTGCATAAGTTGCTTTGTGTTACTGATGTTGGGTTTAGGTTCTAAGTTACTTGATTTCTCCTTTTTAAGGCTCCCCATTGTGCATTTAGTGTTTTTGGGTGTTGTCTTTTGTTTGGACTTAGATTTTTTTTTTATTACTCTTGTCAAATTTTTTTCTTTATTGCTTTCTTTCTTTCTTTCTTCAGTTGCTCTTCTTCTCAACTAATGTCTTCCTTTTATTTTCTTTTTTCTTTTTTTCGTTTGTGTGTGTGTGTGTGGTGGGGGACTGAGTAACACCATGGAATTTGAAAAGACCTGCAGAAAATTTCCTGGTGTATTCAGGGACCATGTTCATACCTATAATTTTCCATCCCATAATGAGGGTGATATTTCATTCTTGAAGTGGATTCTTTTGTTCCATGGTGAACCTTCCGGTTCCTCAGCAAGTTATTATGATCTTGCCCATGGAAAGAAGAAGAAATTTCAGTCATGTGGGATAGCAGCCAATGACAATTTCAGTCACTGAAAGGAGGGCCCATGGTGTGGGATCTCCTTCTAGCAATCGCCATGTCCTTGGGCAGTAACTTACACTATTTGCCTCATGTTGTCCTTCTTGTTTTCCTAATTTTGAAACATTAAAATGCTGAAGAAAGAACACCACATGTAATTGGAGAAATTTCCTAACATATTTGAAGGGGACACGTTATATACATGAACATCCCTCCTAGAAAGTAAAGAAAGATCTTATACCTGCTCCTTGAGAGTGAAGAGTCAAGGGAAATTATGTTTATCTATAAGTGCAAGATTCATTGTTTTTCTCTTCACAAAAGAAATTGAAAACATTTTGCAATTTTTTTATTTTTTAGTTTAAATTTGACTAATTTTGCTAATTTTATTCAAATATGAAAAAAAAACATTGATAAGATCTCTCCGACCTTATTTTTAAATAGTATGCATAAGAACCCTTCCCCTCCTATGCCCCCACACTTTGGAACTGGTAAAGCACACTGGTGTAGGACATTCCCAAAACACGAGGCCAGACTCCACTACACAGCCTCATCCCATGCACATCCTCAGCCCTACAGTGAACAACCCAGCCAGTGCTAATTTTGAAAGTTGGCCAGTGGTTTTGTTTCCTTTCTGTGCTGGAATTGTCCAATTTTTTCCCCCAAAAAAAAAATGAAAAACAAAAAGTCACTGGCAGTCTTAAGTCGGATGTAACCTAACACTTTTTATCACCTAGTTTTGAAAGTGCAATTCAAACTAGACGATCTCCTTTAGGGTTTGACGAATTCTTCTTTTCTTGAAATTTCAGTACACAATGGCCACATTGTAAATGTATGAGAAAGAGGAGGCAAAGTTCAAAGCTTCTTTACTTTTGTCCAGTGAAAAATTATTCAAACACTCAAAGCAATGTTGAAAGTTAAAACTTCCCTCTAAGGGTTTTCCTCCCTGCAATGGATACAAGTATTCTCTTTGCACTTGTGCCCAAATGAAAACTGCCCCCTAAGCAATGTCTTTTTTTGTTGATTTTTTGATATAGCCAAAGTTGCAATAATCCACATAAAGATTTAGACAAATTTGGGTACAAGTTATTACCTACTTGTACCATGTATAGAAAAGAAACCTGGGGGTTTTTCTTAAATTTTGGGTCGCTTCATTTTAGCACTTTTAATTTTTAATTTCACTATTTTGGCTATATGTATGTAGCCAGCGAAAAAAAAAGGCTACTCCAAAGCCATACTGTCAAGTTCTACTCAACATTACAAAGACTCATGTCAAAGCACCAAGACTAAGTGAAGTTCTAGTCAAATTAATGTGGTGATTCTTCATGGGATTCTGCTTGGAGAATCATGTGTCACAAATTTGTCTTACTGTTTGGCATTTAAAAATAAAATCAATTTAGAAGTCTCTTGACCATGCCTTGTTTTTTTCAATTTTTTGTTATCCAGAAATTGGCGAAATTTTCCACATCTTGAGCAAAATTAGTTGAATTTACACTAGAAAACCAAATTGTTCCCAATTTCTCCTAATTTCCCAATTTTTCTGGTCAGAAAAGAAACACTGCTTGTGAGGTTTGGTCACTGGTCAATAGACAGATTTATTTATTGTTGGCTAACTTTCATTGTTTGTCAAAAAAAATCAAATATGCAAAAATGGGGTATTTTTAGTGTCTTCTGATTGACATATTTCAAAAAATTTGAATTTAAAAAAAAAGTCTTGCCAGATTCTACATCAGGTTCTAGTAGGTAGCTAACAAGAGAGTAGGATTCTTGGTTGCTTTTACTTTCATATTTTGTTTATACTTTCAAATTTGGCTAAATTCTCTTACAATTGCCACAGGGCTACAACACACCCAAAATAAATTAAATAAAATAAAATAAAAATCAGTAGTCCCTCCAACCCAATGGCATTTTGCACATTTTATGATGTAGCCAAAGTGACAAAGATCCACAGGAAGATTCAGCCAAATTTGGGCTAGAAGCTCGTATAATTTTTAAAACACCTTGCTATATTTTCGGCTACCTGCTTGAACCACCTGCACTTAAATGTTGGTCAAATTCCAGCTATTGAAAATCTTTAAAAGCTTTTGATTTTAGCACTTTTAAATTTTTAATAGCTTTTTGGCTATATATAGCCAGCAAATAAAAGACTGCTCCAACCATAAAATTGCAAAAGTTTTGTCAAAGAGCTCAGCTGAGGATAAAACTTCAATTTTTCCAACTCTAGCAAGTAAAGACATTGGCTAGCACAATTCATTGCACTTGCAAGACCCTTAAACCACCACTTAGAAAGAAAGAAAAAGGAAAGGTTTTAAAAGAAGAAGGAATAGGAGCTAATGAAGACCTTGAATGTCTACAACTTAGGATCCCCAAACTGTGTCTTTTGACTTGTACTTAGGACTTTGTCCCAAGCATGTTGACGAGTGTTTCATTTATTTAACTTGTCTTGGGATAGGCTACCTTTCAATTTCACCTGCTTTCTGATGGAAGAAGACTTTCTATTGTTTTTTTCCTCGCTTTCCTCTAATTAATTGCCTTTCAATGTTGGTGTATCAAGCATTGATGGGTACAAAGTCCTTAGACATTTCAAACACATTTTATCGAGGTGTAGTAGATAACTCACTTTGTTTTCTCTTAAAGCAACTTGTAGCATGTCTTGTAACATGTTTTAAGGATGGATCTACCAAATATCAGTGTGGATTTGGCTGTCTATAGACCATTGTGGGGGGCAGTTATTAGATTTGAAGGCGGGTATTTGATGGGTATTAAGCTGGGTATATATATAGCTATTGAGTTAAAATTTTCAAAACCTCACATCTAGACCTTGCCCAACTAAATCGAAATCATGGTTACTCCCCTTTGCCCCTATTCATAATTATGACCAAACAAAGAAGAAAAAGCGAATTAATTATTTGACAAAAAGTCAAATTTGTATCCTCAATATAACCTTTGTGGGCATACAATAGGGTTAGGGTTTACTTTGTTTCCTTGAATAGAAAGCTCTTTGCAAAAGAAATCATTGTCTCATGATTTCTCTAAAAGTAACTTGAATGTGATTTTGAGATGGAATATTGTTGTTGTCTAGCACATCAATGCGAGAAAATGCTAGTTGAAAAAGCACAAGTTGAAGGGACACCAATTAATGAAACTCATAAGTGGTGGTACCACCTAAGATCTTTAGAAGATTTCACAAGGGGGAGTGAAGAAGGTAGGCATTCTTTGCTTGTTCATGAACTTTATTTGTTCATTGTGTTTTTTATTTGTGCATCATGTTTTTTCTTTGTTGTATTCAATTTTCACCTATTTCACTTGATAGAGAAAATTCACCATCATTAATTTTTTGTATGTTGTCAATTGAGAAAAGGTAAGGAGGGAAGAGAAATTTCAGCACTATTGTGGCCTTTTGCAATTTGCATGCACCTTACAATAATGGAGCTTTCATTTTCATGGTCTTGTTAACGTAGAATTTTTGTGCATTTTGTTTTAACAACCTTTGTATTTTAAGGTCACGTCTACTTGAAATCATCATCAACTAAAAGACATAACTTCTACTTATTGAAATTTGTGTTACAATTGTTATGGTTTTTGTTACAAGGTCTAAGTTTTCACAAGTTGAGGTTTTTCTCCATTGCATAGCTCCTACTTGTTGTGATTTTTGTTACATTTGTTATGGTTTTTGTTATAGGGTCTAAACTTTCACAAGTTGGGGTTTATCTTCATTACATAACCTTTATTTGCTATGGTCTTTATTACAATTGATGTGGTATTTATTACAAGTTTTGATATTTCACAAGTTGGAGTTTTTCTCCATTTCATACTCTTATTCATTATGGTTTCTATTGTAATGTGGTTTTTGTTGTTGAGGTTTTTTCCATTCCAAAGCTCCTATTTGCTAGGATTTGTGTTATAATAATTGTGCTTTTTGTTGTAGGATCTGAATTTCACAAGTTGGGGTTTTTCTCCATTCCAAAGCTCCTACTTGTTATGGTTTCTATTGTTGGGTTTAAACTTTCACAAATTAAGGTTTGGCTCTAGTTTACTCCCATTTTTTTTATTGTTGGGTCTCAAATCTCATTTTTTTCAGAGTTTAATCAACAAGAGAATGGGTTTTACAATGGACATACATGATGATGCCTTTAACTTCAATTCACCTTTATTAATCTTTACAAGATGTGGCAACAACAACTTACACAACCTACAAGTTGATGGCAATGAAAAACAAGGTTTAAAGGATGTTAATGGTGATGAGGCACACCTATTTGAAGTGCACATGGAAAAGTTAAAAACCAAAGAATTTCTTAGAAGCCATACAATCACAATTTGCCAACATGGGTTTTTTTCAATGTAAATGACAACCAACCTATAAATATGAATGCAAATCAAATCATGTGATGCATAATCTATCACAATCATACATGTAGCCCTAAAATTTTGGCTTTGTGCACTAGGTGTCGTAAAGGTTTCATTATTTACCACAAAGCAAATGGCATTACTACCACGAAAAAACATGTGGAAATAAAACATAAGACCTTGTTTAAATTGTATGAACAACAAGTCACAAGTCATTTTAAATCCTATTTGATTGGGAACCAACTAATAAAAGGCCAAATGTAACACCAACTACTGTTTCTAATTATTTTACCATTACTAATGAATTTCCAAAAGACCATGCCACATAAAATGGCCTCATGGAAGATGTCATGTTGTTTGTGTTGAAGGTTTTTTTGTCATTGAGGACAATGGAATCAATTTGGTTGTAAACATTGACATACTTATTATGCCTAAAGTTGTTTTTCCCATCCATGAAAATTTTTGTTGAAAAAATTTTATTTCTTTAATGCAAAAAAAATTGGTTCAATATTTTCAACTTGCATTGGCCAATGCAACTTGGCCACTTACACTTTTGATTTTTTTTTCACATCAAATTGTCTTTGACAACTTGATTAATTTGAAAATGTTCACTCTTGACAAAAAGTTGGAAAAGTTGCAAGTTCACATGAATTGTCAAATTCTAGATGTGTTGTTGCCCTTAATTATTTTTTGCAAGGATTTGATAAGAGGAAAGGTCATCAAATGTTAACATTAATGTTAAATCTTAGGTTTAAAGGTTTGCATCTAATCACTACCTATGTGGGCCGTGAAAATGAAATGAATTTGGTTGTCAATATGATTTGCAATTATCATTACCTTTCTTATTGGATGTTGAATGTTATTAATGAACCACAGGTGCAAGGATCACATGTTGATCATGAAATTTTGTTTCAAACCACTAAAACAAATCCAGATATTTTTGGCCACCTTGTGTTAAGAAAGCTTCATGAATATTTCCATTATCATGTCAATGCGAATTGTAAGGATGCATTAAGCTAGTGGCAGACAAAATAATGAAAATTTCTTGCAAATGCAAAATTGGTGAAACACATTTTGGGCATTCAAACTTCTCAAATCAAGACAAAGAAATTTTTTTCAATTGCTAGAATTTTGACTTCACTTTACATATGTCATTTTTAAACTAACAATATTGATCAATTAATTTTTGTTACCAAAAATTGGCCTGGTTGCTTGAACCATTTAGATTTAGTAAATGCATTTGAAGTAAAATCTGATTTAACAAATGAACTAGAGGTTGAATTTGAAGATGGAACGGAATGTGAAGAATTCCCAAAAGTGGGTGATATGATTTATTTACCTCATTACTAAATAAATGATAAGACATGTTGTCTTGTTTCATTAAAAGTATGTTTAGTTGTTTCAGATTGTAGATGATTCCATGGTTGTGGAAACATGATGGTGATCTAAAATTATCCACAAATATGTGTTTTTGGGGGTTAACTACTATATCCCAATGTGTAAGTGTTTATAACTAAATGTGGAAATGTGATAATAGTTTGGTGGGTTTCCTACAAACATTTTTTTTTGGCATTTTGTTTATTATTATTGAACAGCAATGACACCACCCATGAAGTTTCCAAATTTGAGTCATGTTATGTGTTATCCCATATATCACTTATAAATCATGTAATTGTTCATCAATTTTTAGCATTTTTGTTGCTTATGACATTGATTTTGTGTTTGTTATTTTATCTTTTTGAATTTTGGTGTTCCCACAAAGTTTCCCAAAGGTTCCCATGGTGTTTACATCAAGTTCCTTTAACTTCTAAATAAATTTCAAGAGTTCCCAAATCATTCCCCAACATGTTCCCAATAGCAACAAAAGGGAACAATATAAAGAACATCACAAAATATTTGCATCAAGCCCATTTTAGTGCTACCATGGGGGACACCATTATATATTAAAGCTTAGGGCTAGGACATATGATTCTACAACCCTAAAACCTAAACATAGGAACCTAAAACCTAAAAACACTAAACCATATCTAAAACTAGGACTTTAACCCTTGCCTAATTTTAAGGAATGGACCTTCTAAAAAACCTTTATGACTTGTCGAGTCTAATTATTAGTTGGGTTGTCCATGTAGATTCATTGAATTTGATTCTAAGGTTGGGTTTGGGTTTAATTATAAAGTCAAGTCCATGCATAATCACTAAGTTTAGTTTAATGTTGTGCTTGTAAATGTCAATAGCCATATATATGACATATACATCCTGTGTAAATGTAAATGATTTACACTTACACATATGAATTTTTTTACATTTACATTTATATTGTTGCCATGTATATATATTTTTTGACACTTACATGAGGCTAGTGTAAATATTTGTCAAATGCATTTACATTGCTTCATGTAGATGTTTTGGGGCATGTAAATGTATGTAAGTTAAAGTTATCCATAAAATCACCATGTTTTTGGGCCTCTTTTCACCTTCAAATTCATCTTCCAATGGTATTTGTAACGTAAGGAAATTTTATTAAATTTGGGTATGAAATGCTGAAACATAACATTTAATGCACAAGGGTTCAAAAGTAATTATAATATTTGTAGATGTAGGAACAATGAAAATAAATATAATAGTAGTGGAAATGCTAAATAAAAAAGATAAGGGGTGAAAACATGGTTAAAGGAACCAAGGCCCCAAGGTAAAAGTCATTTTCCAAGGATTGCACATGACATGTGTCATTTTTGCATTGTTTTATAACTTAAAATTTTGTATTTTGGACATTTAGTTTAACATTTCATGTTAAATATAAATATTTTTTGATTATAAATTGAGTTTATATCATGTATATTATGCATTCATGCCCTTTATCGCATAAATATGAACAATTTTTTGTTAAAGCCACATTTTCAAAATCCATAATTTTCAGGGTGAAAACACATTTGAACCAAATGTGCTTAAATTGGTGTTTTATATATATATTATTGGTTCAAGTCTTTTTGCCCCGCTAATCATCAATGTTAAAATCCTCTTTAATTTTCAAAAAGAATGGTGCACATTTGGTAAGGAAAAAAGACGTTTGAAAAAAATAAGGATTGTCCATTCTTGAGGTTTGAGTGCTTTGAACATCTAAAAACATTTTTAATTTGTGTCAAGCTTTGAGCATATAAACTTTGCAATTAGTGGAAAATATTCCAAAAAAATTATGACAATCCAAACTATTATGCTTTCCTTGTGATTTTTCAAACATACAAAAATGTAATTTTAAGGAGTGTCCATTCACTTGGGTGGTTCCTTTGACTATGTTTTTACCCAAGCCAAAATTCAATTTACCACAAAAATTGATGGTTTTCTATGTTTCATCCTGCCCCGCCTTTAATGTTAATGTCATTTTTTTAAAACTTATTTTTGGAATCTTTCATGTTTATGACCAAACTCAAGGTTCTAGTGTTGTGTTTTCCTTACTTTACGAATATTTCTACTATATACCTTTAATGATTATACTTTCTATCATATCCATATTAATTAGTTGTGAATACATGTTTTGATTTTTTTTTTGCAATGGGCCATTTGGTTGGCCTATCATTAAAAACATTATGAAACCCCCCCTCCCCAAATAAAAGTTTTAAAAAATTATATTGTTTTACATTTATATTATTTTACATGGCCATATAGAATCATATAATGATATTTGTTTCACATTTACACAATTTTACATGGCCGCATAAAACCATATAAATATAAATATAAAATTTTAAAAGGAAAAAATGAATAAATTCATTGCGAAAACAAGACAAAAACAACCCACAAAAAGGGGGTGTGAACAACACTAAACCTAACTAATCAACTAACGAAATCTCTTTGAGGGTCATCATAACACCAACACGCAAATCTACCATCTCTAAAGCAAATCACTTAGTATTTTCCCCATGTACCTTATCAAAGGCCATTAGCTTCTTGTGCTCAACATTAGGGAATTTCTTGATCTTAACAACACACCTCTCCCAATCCACTTTACCATATTCAAATAAACTTTTCCAAATAAGATAATGAAGTTTTTGAACATGCCACCATTCACCATTAAAGACTAAATAGTTTCTTTCAATCCACAAAACCCATGAAGTAATTCCCCTAAGCAAAGACCATAGCCCTTTAACTCCTTCAAATTTCCTTAGTTCTTTAGTAGTAAAAATGTAATGTTTCAAAAGCATCGGGGTAGTATTTTTTACAGAGTTATGTTCATAAAACAAATCATTGAAAATTACATGGGTAAATTCTTAGGCTTTCTAAGCATTCTTGAAGTCTTGAAATCTATGTAGGATTGATTCAACTATTTTGCCACACATCGCACACTCATGATTAACCGATCAACTTTGGCTTTCCAAGCATTAATAGCCACAATTTTGTTCCACATGGACCGAATGAAGGCAATTTCTTTCTTGTTCCTTTGCTTTTGTCACGTGTTAGACTATTTGAATTTAAAACTTGGTTGGAGTAGGTTAGCCCATCTCTTATTAACAATGTTTGTTTTGGGCCTAACATTTTAAAAAAGTTTCCTACCCAATGTTAAAGAGTATGCTAGTAGGTCATCCCCCCTATTCCACCCATAGGACCTTGGATCAAATTTTAACTCCCTTATCACTACACAAAACACCAAAAGTTATGTTCTTTTGGAGCCTTTTGCCACTTTCACCATTTTAACTTGGATTATTTGACCAATTAGGTTAAAAGCGAACCCCTATGATGATTCCTTCATGGTATTTTGGTACAATGCCTTAGATTATGAACCTACTAAAAATAGTTCCACCCCTATTGGGATTTACACTAGTTCCATTCACTATAATACAAAATGAAAGTTGGGGAAGATTGAAAAAGAATGGAATGTAATGAATTTCCATTTTCAAACACTCATATCCATCTATTTGTTAAACAATGACCATTGTCCACGTGTGTGAGGTGACTTTCTGTCCTTCTACTCCCGGTTCTATGAGGTGACCGTACTTGAAAGTACATGGACTATCAGTGAAGGAAAAAAAATACAAGTGTATTTTTAAATGTTATGTTGCGTTTGTAATTGAAACCAGATAGCTTGCTTCTCATGCATGATTTACTATTCAGAATTGATAGATTTATCTTCCAAGCTTGAACACTCCAAATCCTAGGATTTTATGTTAAATTGTCACCCATTCAAACCAACTTTTAAGGATTCAACACCAAGTTCAACTTGGCTACAGACCATCAATCACTTAAAATATCACTCCTATTACATATGTTGTCCAAATTGATCTTGCTTTAGCTCATTAAAAAGCTAACTACAAGGCGCATCTCCCTACCAATTTGTAGGTTCTACAGCCGAACTAGTAAGAAGTTATGCTACCAAACTCGAGAAGGTTTGTGAAATTCCCCTAAAATTTCAAGTTCCCAATACTATCCTACCCACTTCTATTCTTTTGAAGTACTACCAACCTCCAATCCACTCTCCCTCTTTCCACCATCTTCCAAGACTCATCCTCTTTCTCCTCCCCTTCCCATAAAAAATCACACTAGAAGAAAACCTCCCTTACTCCTCTTTTCCCAAGTTTTTCATGACCCCTCCTTGAGCTTGTTTTTTTTTTCCAATGGAAGTTGAGGAAATCCTTCGCTCTAATCCATGGCCTTCTCATCCTTGAAGAACCAATGAAAGTTGAGAATGATTTACCCTCCAATGGATTTTATGATGATAATTCTTGTGCCCAATGAAATTCTAAAAAAGTTCCATCCTCTAATCAAGTAGGATTATAATCCTCATGACCAATGGAATTGGAGGACTCATCCCTTTCCTTATCTTGGATATCTTAATGAGGTTCTTGAGCTCGATCTTAATCCATTCCATCCATTTGACTTTCACATCCTACTTCTTCATCCTAATTATCTTAAGTAATTAATTACTAGGATAATTTATCGGTAGTAACAAATAAAAATCCTTGAATTCCTACTTGGTTAAATCAACTTAATGGTAGTAGTAACACTCCCATGTACCATTTACTTTTTTTGATATCCCCTAGTTATTCTTTACCGTGTACTAATTAACTTTGTAGTACATAGTAAATTGGAATTAAACTTTCCATCGCAAGAACCCCCATGTATTTCTAGATCCACTATCAAAATTAGGGTTCGACAAATCCATTAGAACTAGGATGTCTGGGTTTCCATGAAGTTCCGCTGCCATTGCCACACGTTATGCCTACCCTAATTTGTTAAATAAAAGGCATCGACCCCCTCTAAATGAAAATACCAAATTGTTCCAACGACCTCTTTGGTTTTTATTGGCACAAGTGAAGATTTAGTCATGGCGGATGATGTTGTAATGCCCTCGAATCCTCTAGTTACACTAGTAGAAAAGGAAGAACTTGAAGAACCATCGCTTGACGTGAATGTCTCCCAATGGTCGTATGACGAATAACCGTTCCAAAGAGTGGTGCACACTTGAGTCGATCATTCAATGTGGGATCATCGATTGTCTCCTAACCCACATGCTTTAATGATTTACTTAGAGTTTGTTCCCGCTGGTAAAGCTACGCCAATAAGGTTTGAAAAATGTCAATGTGAAAATGATGATGTTCGTCTTCATTGTTGAACTTGGGTTCTCGGTGATGGCCATTACCATTGGCTGCAAGGCCCAATCAATCCCCTTTTCATGGAGCATCGAGCTAAATACCTCGCTCACACCATCCGTCACATTTTGGACTTTTTGTAGTTGTGATTTATCCCTTCTAAGTCATTTACTAAATTGTAATTCACTTGAGGCTACTCAAGTGGAAATGTTAGGATCTAAATTTTATTTCGATTTTATTTAGGGCCTAATAGAAATGAAGATTGAGTAAGGTGAACTAGGACTACATCATATAAACTTTACAAACACATCATTAGTGCCTGAAGATTATTCTAGAAAATTAATTCAATATTATCATGGCGAAATGTTAGTGTTAACCATGGGCTTGAAGATTGTTTTATTTCTATTAGACTTTCCATTGACACTTCTTCAACTACTTCATGAATTTTAACATCCTTATTACTCATTAAATACTAGAAAAAAACCAATGTTTTGCTGAACACCATGAATTTGGCGTTTGCTTCAACCCCCAACCTTCTAAAGATTTCTCACCCCTAATTATGTAACCAAGGTCCTAAAACTATGGTTATCAATTTTTTTTGTTGAAGAAAGGAACCAACCCAACACCTTATTCACCAACATCATAATGCGGAAAAAAAAACAACCTTCCCACGTTACCATGTGCATTCATCATTCCTTATTCTATGAAATTGCTAAAAAACTTTCATAACCTTACCACATTTGAATATCTTTGATGCAACTCTTAAAATTTGAGACTACCACACATAGTTGTGTCGATATGGCTCACAACATGCATAAAACCTTTCCCTATTCTAATTCCATTCTTGAAATAACCCTTAAGTAAATTAGTCCTTCGATCGTGGAAATGCTAAATTTTTTTAACATTTCTTCTTGAAAAACAAACTTGTTTCTTCAAGTATCTAGGTGGAAGCAATGGTATCCCAACTTGTGAAGATAGATCTATTGCTTTACTCCATTCAAAGACGTCTTTAATTGGTTGTGTAATATGATTCCACTAAAAATTGGAATCTAGAATTTCTTTGGTCATGTTACGCTTTCACACATTCACATATTTGACCATTTTGATCCAAGTTTTTTTTACTTGGTTCCAAGTAAATGACCTTGAAGCATGTTTATGGTCATGGTGAAAACACTAGTTGAGGTTAGGGGGTCATTTCCCTCCCTTCCTTAGTTGATACTTTTAAAGATGGAATCTAAAGAAAAGTTGCAATTTTGAATTCATGGGCTCCAAAATGTGAATGACCCATTTGCTAAGAAACACCTCTATAGCCTCCCTTTGATCTACAAGCCCTAGCCCTCCCATATTTTTCTAATCATAGCACTTGTTCTAGGCCATTAGCAATAGTAATTGTTGGCAAACCCCACCCACAAGTAGTTGGTTAATAACATCCTAACCTTGCTAATCCTTTCTTTGGTCCCAACCCAAATGTTAACAAAATACCATAACGTCGATAACATGATACTATTGACTATCACGACCCTACCAACCAATGAGGGTTTGGTGGAAGACTAACATTTCAATTTATGTTGGACTTTGCTATTCAATAAGTCATCCACATTGGCAAAATTCATATCCAACCCAAATGGGGTACCTAACAACTTGGAGATGCCCATGACAATCTAAAATCATGGGTTCAATTTGGTCACATTGATTCCCTCCCCTTTAATCAAAATGCTATTGACTTATTATAATTGAATTCAAGCCCATATGTTTAGCAAAATAACTTTAGCACTTACAACGTCCTAAAAGTGACAGCTTGAGTTGCTTTTATTGTGACATTGGTATCATAAACATATTGTGTTATTAATTGTTATTTTTTGGATCTAGGGAATTTTATGCCTTGAAGTCTCCCTAACCATTGTTTTTCCTTAATGGTTGCATCCAAAGCTTCACCAACCACCAAGAATAAATAAGGGGCCAAGGGGCACCCATGCCACACACCCTTTTCAATGCAAAAATCTTTAGAGAACTTGTTGACATTCACCTTTGTTATTGTTCCAATGAACATAATTTTCGTAGTGAAAGCATCTAGGATGCCTAACCTTTTCAAATATTCAAATACAAAATCCCATTCAACTTTGTCATAGGCTTTGACAAAATCGACTTTAAGAAAAATCACCCATTATTTTGATTTCTTAACCCATTGAATTGTCTCATGGGTGAGAAGGATATTGTTCAAAATGAAACGTCTTAGGAGTAAATCAAATTGATCTTAATTGATGACTTCCATCAACACTGGCTATAGCCTCATTTATAAAGTTTTAACATAGATTTTGTAAATCACATTTAATAGTGATATAGGTCACCAAGATAATGATTTCCTTTCACCCCTTTGGCGAAATAAAATAATCAGCCTTCAAGCAACCCCTGGGGCAAAACTACTTTAGGTTGTTGATTGTACTATCATCTTTGTGTATTCTTTGCCAATGACTTTCCACACCCATAGGAAGCATTCAATGACCATTCCATCTAGCTTAAAGGCTTTGTCCCTTTCTAATGCTTTTGAAGTTATTCACAGTTCCTCTTTAATCACTAGGAGGGGTAACTAACATTTGGATTGGTTAAGTATTTTATCCTCTAGATACTTCAAGAACATTTGCTTAGCCTCAGCTATGATTTAGGTATTATATCCTCTAGATTCCTTAATAATAGTTCCCTAGCCTCAACTATGATTAAATTTTTGGAACCTTCTTTATATAGCTTGGAATAAAATCCTTTGCAGCAATCCTTCAACCCAACCTAAGTAGAGACTGGTGTTAGTTGAATACCATATTTCAAGGTAAAATTCAAAATATGAATAAGGTAGATCTTGTAAAAATTTCCAATAAACACATATGCATAGAAAAATTTCAACAACTTATTCTAATGGCATATATGGATATTGAGTGTAATTTTGTTCAGTGAATATGAATTTGTTAATTGTTAAATTTCAAATTAATTATGGATATGTATAAAGGTTATGCACATTCTAAATCTACATAATCACAAATTTTCCCCAATTGGATAAAAAGCACATGGACCTAAAAATGTAGTAACTTGCAGGGGAATTGAAGCTCGGTCCTGAATTTTAGAACTTTGCCCACTATAGCACAAGTTGTTTGCCTATAAAACCTTTGAAATGTTAATGGTAAAAGAAAGCCAACAAAAAAATTAGATGTTGAAAAAAAACACAAAGGAAAAAGTTGAATACCTATGCAGTTTTCATCATCCACATCCAACTTTTCAAAATATTTTTCTTCTTCAATCAATTCATAGTTGTCAAAAACCAAAAACCCATTAGTTTTTAGGTAGTTTTTCATGTTTTTATGTGGCATACAATTCATTCATGGATCATTAGGCTAGTTTTTTACAATTGTGATGATCCTATCCCAAAATTTCCACTTGTAAATGGCATTCTTGCAAAGCTCTCATACTCGAACAAGATTAAATACCTTTTTTGTTTCAATTTGTGACCTTGGAATGCCAAAAAAAAATTGGCTAGAAATGCCACATTTGAAAATTGACCTTCATGATTGCACCACCAAAGAAAAGGATTTTTAAATGCAAAAGATGGTATGGATAATCTCTTAAACAAAGATAATTCTCCTGTGACAAGTGCTCAAAAAGACTGCTCAAAAGATGTTCGGACCCCAAACATATTACCTCTTTCTTCAAGGTCATCATGATTAATAGATGTGCAAGCTTCAATAGTATGGTTTAGGGTTTCAAAACATACCATTGAAAAGGGATTCAAAGACTTCAAATCATACTCAAAAGCAAGTTGAATTGCATTACTGTGTCCACCAAATTTTCCACAATTCGTAATGATTTGAATCAAGGATCTAACATTATTACAAGCATAGTCTAAACCTGGTTTGAATAAAAAACAAGTAAAAACTAGATAAAAGGTTTAAGTACCTTCACAACTTTTTTTCACATTTTTTTTGTAAGAGAAGTTTTAAATCAAATGGGTCTAGAGCTTTTATCCTAGTTGAAACCTAAAACATTTTAGCCATTTCAAATTGCAAATTAATATAGTTAGTGTAATGGTAGTAATCAAAGCATCCAAATTAATAACCAATGACCATGGGATTGATTCATAACACAACATGTTACCATAGGGTTTAAAATAGAAGTAATTTTACCTTTGTAATAGCCCACACTTGGGCCTTTGGAACGTTTTGTTGTAAAGCAATAGTCTTTTACCTTCCATAACAAGTGATAATAGCTTGCTTGAATTCCATGGTCTTTTCAAACATGATGATTTTGGATGCAAATCTGGTTTTGATAAGGATCTTAATTTTTCGAGGCGACAAACCACATTCAATACAAGCCTTCCCCCATTCTTGCCTATTTTTATCAAATTTCTTGATCCATGTAATAATTTTTTGTAAAGTAGTTTGTGCAATCTTCATGTTAACTTGCAATAAACCTTTAAAAACCTTGTCATTATAAGTAGCATATTGGCACACCTTAGACATCACATGCCCAAAACACGTACCTTCATAAACATGGTTAAGTTTCAAAGGTTGACAAATGATGATGGAACATAATATAGTTACCATGGTACTCAAATTATTACCTTCATCTTTCATGAATGTTATCACATGGTGCATCAAACCAAATTTTGAAAGTCATGATTCAAGCTAAACAACCATATTTTTACCATTGGTTTCATCCACTTCGAATAAACCCATAGTGACATATATAGGGTTTTAAGATTCAATCTGAAAATTTATCACTAGGGCAAAAGTTTTCACAATGCCCTTGGACATTCATAAATGAAAACTACAAGAAATAATGCTGCGAATTCAAGGTTTGGAAATACATGCAAATCCAAGTTGTTTTGCACCATTTTAGGAAGCTTTTCATTCATAAGAATAGTTTGAGAAAGAAATGAAACCTAGGGACATTGGGATAAAACTTTCTTAAAGCTATATGTTTTCAATAGTGGTTACACTAGTAGAAATTGGCCAAAATGTAACCACTCTATTTACAACTACATTTAGACATTTTTGCAACGATTTCTTGTGTTGGTCATATTTGTGATTACATTGCAACTAATTTGCAATTATTTTGATATTCATCCTTCCATGTGAACAACATTTAGTTTGGTTTTCATCCAAGAAGAACAATTTATGTCCCATTAGTTGTAGATGTGACCAATTTAGTTGCAACTTTAAGAATATACAGAAGTGTATTTTGTGAATTTTCAGGATTATAGTTGGGTGTATTAGAATTTATAAATGTATATTTTGAATGTATACGAACAACCATATTACATGTGTATTCAAGTATTATTATTAACATAAATGGCCTCAATATTATGGTCACACTAATTAATGTATATTTTGAGTACATTAAAATTTTATGTAAGATATTTACCAAATATATTGTGCCCATATTACAAGTTTATCCACACCATCTTATTATATTTCTTTAAATTATTACAAATGACATTTATTATAATAATTATTTATATTATATTATATTATATATTTATATTAACTACATGTAATAGAAAAATAAATTTCAAAATTATCTTTGAGTAAATTTTTTAAATTTGTAATATTTTGCCACATAATGATCATAATGATGAAGATATTAGAATGATAGGAAAAATAATTATATAATTATTGAAATAATTACTTATATATATATATTTGAATTATTTTCAAATGACTAATGTATTGATAAAGAATTAATTTTTTTAATTATTAAAAAAGTATAATAAATCATACTAGCTTTAACAACTACACATAATCATATATAATAGTAATACCAAAAAAAACTAACCTTTTTAGCTACAAATTGCATTATTATTATTATAAGTAATCAATTATGAAATATTACTATATTATTAATTACTAGGAAATATTAATATATAGTTTTACGTTTTTATATTTAAATTTTAAATTTATTAATTATTAATTATTCAATAATTACATTCAATTACTGATATATAATTTTTATTTTCAGTTTTATCATTTTATTACTTTATAATAATTATTGTAGTAGTTAGAATGGAAATCTAATAAATTATTATACACATGTAGAAACTATTTTCGAAGGAAAAATACACTTATTAAAAATATAAAATATGTATTGTAATAGTTCATAAATAATTATGATAAGTGAAATAGTAATATGAATAATGAAAATAAAATAGTTAACCTTGGTTACCAATTAACTACAATAATAATTGAATTAATGATATTTTAATTATTAAATATTCACATTTATATTTATTATTAACTATAAAAATGAAAATAGTAATGGGAATAATTATAATAAAATAGTTAGCCTAGGCTAGGTTTTAATTATATCATTAAGTTCAAAACATTAATATTCCATATTTATAATTAAAATTTAATATTTATTAATTAGTGAATATTTTGGTTCTAATGTTAATTTATTTGGTTATGAAATAGTAATTAATTAATAATTAGATAATTATTAAAAATTAGCCAATTACTAGTTAATTAAATTGGTTAATAGATCATTATAGTTAATATATAATTAAAATTAAATATAATTATAATATATTGATGATTATTACTATAAACAATTAGTTAGTTTCTAGTTTTAGTTGTTAATTAATTAACTAATTAGTTATTAACTTATTTCTTAATATTTTATTCATTAAATAAATAGTAATTTTATTAGTTAATTAGTTGATTTATTAGTTCATTAGTTAGCTAGTTAGTTGTCATTTTTTTTTATTATTATATACTTTTCAAAATGAGAATGAAAACCAAGACATATGGGATACATTTTTTAGTTGCAAGTCATTTGCGACTAAAAATGTTTAGTCACAAATAACTTATAATTAAAAAATTTATCCCATTTGTTTTGGCTTTCATTCTCATCTTGAAAACTATATAAATAGTGTGTTTTGTTTTACATTTTCATATTTAAGAACATGGTCATATGGGACAAGTCAACAAAAATGACTTAACCCAAAATAAAATTTAAATATTCATGTACTTACACATAACTACCTACTTCCCTAACTTACTTACCTATTTTTCTACCAACCTACCTACCTAAGTAGGTATTTGGCCTAGGTAGGTAAATAAGTCCTATCTAGATAGGTCTTTAGCCTAGATGGGTAAGTAGGTATATAAGTAAATAGGTACTTAGTATAACCTACATACCTTAATATTGATTTAAATTTAATTTGGACAAATTTAATTAGTATGCCACATGGCAAATTTCTATTGCATCACATGTCACAATTTAAACAATCCAAACATAAAAATTAAATTTTTTAGATTATTTCAAAATAATAATAAAATATTTCTAATTATTAAAATTTGGGACACGTGGCAACACATAACTTGTTCCCATTGTTCACTAGATAAGTTGCATCCTAATTGCAAACAACAATACGTATATGACTAATCAAAGGACGAAGGCATATTTTCTTGACTTTTTCTTTCATCCAAAATTTGTTGTCATTTGCGATTAATGTCAATGTGACTTGTCCAACGTGACTATTAGGATTTTAGTTGCAAATGTCATTTACAACTAAAAATTAGTTGCAAGGACTAGTTGCAAAATGGCCATTTTCTACTAGTGAAATTAGTTGATAAACTTTACAAATGTAGAGCACAAGATCCTCAATAAACATTTATTGTGTCTCATCTTTTTTTTTCAAAGGTTTGTGGACCCAAAGTAAGAGGTGATAACAAAACTAGAAGGCCTTGTCCTTTTCTTCCACTGTTATCACACATGATTTGCATCACTGCCCATTGTTGTTTTTTTTGCAAGTTATAATTTTCTTCGAACAAACAACTTGGGATGAATAAAATCAACATGAGTTTTCATGGGAGTAATCCCATTAATCTTATTATATTTATTCAAGCTTTTCTTCAAAATAAAACTTTGAGATAAAAAATTACTTGCCACTTTTTTTTATTTGTAAACAATGCATCACAACATTTGTGGATTTTCAAGATCCACATGTACATCATCATCATTCTCAACAAAAAAACCCCTAACAAATAGAATTTCAATGGTGTCATTTCTAGAACACAATTTAAGCTTTTATAACTACAAATTGCAATACTTCATTTTCGAACAAAAGTGTAGTTTCCAGGTGCACATTGATGAAGTGTTGGGGACCACATCTTCACATAAATATGGTTCATCAACCCCACCAACACTACGAGTAATGAAATAATTAGTTTTTGTAGCCATGGTGCACATGAATTATGCATATTACACATAATGTTGTAGCATTATTGTTCACCTATGACTTCTAAAATTAGGGTTTTGAATTCCAAACTCTAATGTTTCCAATTTTGAGCTCTAATGAAGCCATTCGTTCAAACACAACCGCTCAAATAGATGTTTAAACAAATGCTCACTCAAACCTAAAAACCCAAATAGATGTTGAGACAATCGTTCATTTAGATACATACACCTAAACAAATGTTCACACAAACAAATGTTCATTCAAATAAATGCTCACTTAAACACAAACACATACCCACACAAATGTAGCTCATATAGACATTCATTCAAACACGGATGCCCACAAAAATGCTTAGACAAATGTTCATCCAGACATGGACATTCATAAAAATGCTCACTTAAACATCGACACCCACATAGATGCTCACTTGAACATAGATGTTCACTCAAACATAGATGTTCATTTAAACATAGACAACCCTCACATGTGTTCAAATAAGCGTTCACTCAGACAAATGTACACTCAACTAGCACAAATGCCTAAATAGACCTTCAAATCTTCAAACGTTCCAACTTAAAGTTCACATCTCACGTGTCAAACCATAGATGTTTAGAGCTCAAATGTTCAAGCTTGAAACTTTAAACAATTAGAGTTTGGAACTCAAACCTCAAATATTATAAATTTATGTTTGCAAGATATTTTTAGTTTTGCTTCCACAAAGCTTCGATGCAATAAAAAAGAAAGCAACAACTTACATGATATTCTTGGTGTCACTCTACAAAGCTCTAATGTAATAGAAAGGAAAGCGATAGATTCTTGGTGCCACTTTTACAAAACTTCAATGCAATTAAAAGGAGAGTGTTAGAAAATAGATAATAGTACAAGGGACAAGGTTCAACCTTGAAAACCCTAACCCTATAAAGGATATGCATATCCAGATGTACATATCCAAACCCTAAACACCACATATGGATATGTATAACATAGCTATGCATGTCTAAGATCTCATAAAAATATACCGATGGATATGAATAATCAATGATGTAGCTTTCCATATAAATATGAATAAGGATCTACAAATGGAATTAAAAAAGCCAATTACCAATAGTTCCAAGTTTGGATAATGGATAAAGTTCGGTGATGAATATTTGTTAACTGGGGCATTATACATGTTGATAATCAGAACAATTACCAATATTCGGTCAACATTGGTAGAGACTAGGTCCCCTCCTTCAATTTCCAGTTCTGTTATAGAAGATTGAAAGCCTTTCTCTTTAATGAATGTTAAAAATTCCTTGGTTGTAGTGTGTCATTTCTAGATCCATTTCATGCACAACATTGGTTTAGTTATTAGTTAATCTAAGTCCACGTAGACCCATCGAACCCATTAGCTCTGCCTTGGGCAAGCACTTCTGTTGGGAATAGCCCACTTTTCAAGCATTACCCTACATGTAATGTTCAACAAGACATTAGAGTTATCCATAAAGTCATGTCCTATTGGGCCTAAGTTGCACCTCTCATTTGATGTTTCATCCCCTCCTAGCTATTGTTTACAAAGTCATGAAATTTTATTAAATAATGGTATGAAATACAGAGATTCAAGATTAAATGCACCAAGCTTGAGAACATTTATAATTCTAGTACACATAATCGTAATAGTGATTGGTTGAAGGCGTTCAAGAAAAGAAATGACAGGGCAAACTCAGTTTAGCACCAAATTTGTTGCTAAATTGAGTTTCATGCCTTGTTGAAGCCCAATGTACTTTTTTTTCTTGCTTTTTGAAATGTCATCCCTTACTTGATGGCTAGAGTGCACCAACGTGGATGGATGGTGCATTGATAGGATTTTCTTTTCTATCCCTATGCCATCTTAGGTTGATTTTTTTTGTTTGCCCTTTCTCAGCTTTGATCTCAATTTTTTTTTGGGAACTTTAATTTCTCCCCACCCCCCACCTAGTTTCTTTTTTTTTTCTTTTGAAAAATTTCCCACCCACCCACCTACTACCCCCCACTGTTTCCCACCAACCTATTCACCTATATATTTAAATTAAAAGTAGATTCTTCCCCATCTACCTATTCCACCTATAAATTTAAATGTGCTACTCTCATCCCGACCCACCTACTCATTCCCCATCTATTATTTACCTACTTGCCCTTCCACCTTCCTACCTACCAACACTTTAAATAGGTACCTACCAAACCCCACCTACATGGTTGCCACTCCAATAGACCCTTGATGGTTGACAGTGATGAGGAAAGAATAAAAAATAAAAGAAATAATATTTTCAGTTACAAATGAAAATATCACATGGAGCTTGGTCTTGTTCATTCAAATAAATAAATAAGGGGATGATTAAAATATTTGACACACGTTATATAAGGGTATTGCAAGTTCTATTCAAAGAGTGTTTTCCACGATAGAAGTATTACAAACCAAGTGGATAATTAAAGCAATATGGAGCTCTAGTTCAATTTAGACACATTTAATGCATATTGTATTTAGGTTCATAAAACAAAATACTCAATGAATGTGCAACACCCTACTTTGGGTATCCCTGAATAATTTGGGCTCCATATCATATCTTTTGAATATTGGAAAGGCATTGCATAGCCAAAATAGAATATAAAAGGAATGCAATAACCTCATTGGGGTACAATAAAAACACCATGGGTTAAATTATTTTGGTCCAAGTCATTAAAGGGAAATCACTCATGCCCAGAAGGATTCAACGAACATGCAATACCCTTCTTAAGGTATCCCATAAATACATTGGGCTCCATAATATATCTTTTGAAACACGGAGGGGTATTGCGTAACCTCACCAAAACCTACAAAGAAACCAATACCCTCAATAAGGTATTTTGTAATTAAACACCATGGGTTTACGTTATTAGAGGGGTATTGTTCATGCCCAAAACTACTCAATATACCTACATTACCCATCATAGGGTATGCCAAAAATACATTGGGTTCCATAACATATATTTTGAAACTTGAAGGTGTATTGCATGGCCCTCCCAAAACCTACAAAAAAAGCTATACCCTGCTTGGGGTATTCAATAAACACCATGGGTTAAATTATTTTGGTCTAGATTATCAAAGGGGTATTGCTTATGGTTAATAATACTTAATGCACATGCAATACCCTTATAGGATTAAAATCCTTTGGGCTCTATAACATATTTTTTGAAACTTGTAAGGGTATTGCATAACCATACCAAAACATAAAAACAATACAATATTCGCATCACATTGCAATAATATCTTAAACCATGAAACACAAATATATTTTTTAAAATACTTATTCCATGCTCAATATATCATGCTTTACATATTGATTTAAGTGAATGAAAATATTGAAAAGGTTGGTCACATTGATGGTAGAAGGACTTGAACAAAGTTAAGGAGTTTAAATGTAATACATGTATTGTACTGTGATAATTCATTAACCATGAAACATAAAAATATTTTGTACAGACTTGATTCCTCACCGATATGTCATGAAATTCATGTTTTCAAACTTATTTTTTCATTTTACAATATGATTTTACATATATAGAAATGAACGTAATGAAAAATTGGTCACATTAATGGTACAGGGTTTAGGGTTTAATGTAAAATTTACTATTTAATGTTAAAATTAAAAGTTTGTCAAAATAAAAAAAATTAAAAGTTCATGTTTAACAATTTTTCAATGATGTAGATTTTATATTTTTCCTTCTTAAAGATGTAAAATCATTTCAAAAAACAAAAAAATAAAGTCTATAATTTAATAAGATTTTAATCCCTGTTTAAAAAAAAATTAAAGCACATGATTTTTTTAATGATTCACTTAATAAAAAATGAACTCTCCCATATATTAATCCTATGTATGATTCAAAATTTATTTAAGATTTTTTGACATACAATAAATAATTTATAACCTACAATAATTATATAGTAGCTTTGTATTATTTTACATTTTATAAATATATAACACAAGTCCTTATGTAAATTTTATTTTTTATGATGTATAATATTGGTTTAAATATTGGTATAAATATATTGATATTTATAAGATATCGAGTAATACATTATATATAATTAATAATATTATTGATATATATTGTTAATTCATTTTAATACACATAATATTTTCATATTTATTTTAAATATGATAAGAATTGATGAATATTTATATATTAAATTTAAATTACATATATATAAAGCCATATTTATGTATAGTGCAATTTTTTTTATGAACTTTATTTTTTAAGAAAATAAAAAAATTCCAAAAGATAAGTTATTAACATTATATATTTTATTAATGCATGTAATTGAATATTATTTCTATGTAAAGTAAATTATTTTAATTGAAGTTTGAAATATAAGTTATTAATATTATGTAAGTTTAGTCCTTGTAAATTGATTTTATGTACATTTTAATTTACAATGTATAATGGATTAATTTATAGCAATGTATTAAATGGATTTGTGACATAAAACTTAAAAACAAAAAAAATTGAAGACTTAAACCTTGATACAAATCATTTCTAAAGGTTTTTAGAACTTTTCAAATGCAACTTATAATGTTGAGTGCATGTAATGGGTCTTATGGGACCTATAGGACCTAAAAAAACTCTATTTTGGTGGAGGTAAAGGTCACTCCAAGAACATACCCACATTAATTTCATTCAAAACTCACAACAATAAGCCACAAATCTTTTTATAAACTCCTCCAAGTCCTTGCTTTGAGCTAAAACATCAAAGTTTGTTCTCAAAATAAACATCGGGCTAAGAATAGAATAGTCTTTGCCATGAACTACAACAAGGATGCAATTGATGTATAAAATGTTCATGTGCTGCTTTGAAGATTCTGAAAGATCCATCATTTTAATTTATGTAGTATCCATATTCAAAATAGTTGTTCATTTAGAAAATAAATAAATAAACAAATATTTTGATTGGATGGTACTATTTTAAGAATATATGCTTGTAGTTAGTAATTTTTTTTCAAAATTTTTGATGTTGATAACAAAATTTTTGGACTATCAAGTAACTAGGTATGAAAATGTTTGAGTGTCATGTTCTAAGCTACATCTAGTCCTGCTATCTAAAAATACATGATCATCTGAATGTGCTATGTTTTCAGTGTGGAATAACACCTTTTCCTCTTCATCCTTGGCATTGTACAACTCCTTATTTTGTAGAGTGCCACAAACCTTACTAATATTTTCGAAGAGCTTCTTTTGCCTTGCCTTAGCTATGGTAGACCTAACAAGAAGTACTTGCATCGATGTTCACATCCAGGATGATGGTAGCCTAAATGAAGCATTAGTTGGCTTCCTTTGCTTTCACTTACACCCCAACAAATCCTTCTTGTTTGAACCAAATGGTGACATTGATATATTTTGTCAACTACAGTTTCCCATCACATTTGGCTTTTAGATTAATTATCACAAAATGTTGGCCCACCCATGTTTCTACAAACTCCACTAGCTGATGAATCAAACCAAAGGTTATAGTGGAATAAAAAATTAAAATGTGGTTTTGAAAACTTGTAGTGCTACAATAATTCCCAAATCCTTTCCACCAAAAGATATAGTAGTATTTTTTACTTAGATACCACAAGGTTTATGTCCATGTTTTGATTCATCTGTGATTTTCATATCCAAGACGATGTTAGCATTTGCATGCTATCCTCCTCCATATGTTTTATTAACATTATAATGGCATGCTGACATAGAAGTTTCCATTTTCATGCATTTTAGCTCCAAGTGGTTTTTGCTTTTCAGATATTCTTGATTTAGTGATTTCATCATCTTGCCTTGATTGAATATAATGAAGCTGTTGCTTATGTGCCTTGCTTGATAAACCTCTAAGGATTGATTTTTTCAAAACCAAATTCATCAAAGATATGAACAACAAAATAATCATTGGCAATAAAAGTAAACACCAGATGTTCCCCCTTTTTCAAACAATGGTCCATTGCAAATGATTTCCAACTATCGTAGAATCCTCCATTGCATAAGCTCATTTGCCATTCACATCCATTGTCTCCTCCTTGTAGAATCAAGACCTACATTACTGAGCTTTTGCTTTGAAAATGCATTTGGAATTTCCTACAACACAATAATGCATTCATTTTCTGAAGAATATTGCCAAGCAAGCCATAGGCATCATTCATCAACCCTGACATTAGCAAAATCCTCCTCCTTGTTGTTCTATCCTTTTATGGAACAAAAAAATCTTTTAGTGAGAACCTTGATTTCTTTAAATCGAAGTTAAGGAATCATGGTTTTAATTAAAATTTGAAATATAAGTACCTAATATTATGTATGTTTAATCAACGTAATTTTTAAAAATTTATGTAAAATATATTTTACAATATATCAAATAATGACATATTTAATTAATTAATGTGTGAATTATTATTATTTTTTCATTCTTATACATATAATATTTTAATAATTATTTTATGTTAGAAATTTTAAGTAAACATTAAATATAGTTTAAAAATAATTTCAAACTTTTAAATTATAAAAATTGTTTAATGGACCAATGCAAAATTGTTAATATATATAAATGAAGGTGTTGCAATATTGGCCACATTGATGGTATAAGGTTTATTTCAATACAGTTTTGAAGTGTAACTACAATACTTTCATTTGTATCATGGTTTAGGATATTGTCATAATATGGTGTAGGTATTGTATTCCTTTTAAGTTTTGGTAGGGCTATGTAACACCCCTCCAAGTTTCATGGTGAATGCAAATATCCCAAGATGATGCATATATTGCAGTTAAACTCCATAACTTTGTTCAAACAACCTTCTACCATTAATGTGAAGAACTTTACGATACCTTCATTTATTTGAATCAATATATGTTTGGCATGATATAGTGAGTGTGGAATAAGTATTTTAAAAAAACATTATTTTGTTTCATGGTTTATGATATTATCGCAAAATGATGCGGGTATTATTTTCTTTCTAGGTTTTGCTAGGGCTATGCAATACCCTTCCAAATTCCAAAAGATATGTTATGGAGCCCAAAGGTTTTATGGGATACTTTGAGAGGGGTAATGCATGTGAATTGAATAATTTTGGGCATGAACAATACCCTTCCTGATGCGCTCCCAAGTCACGGGGTGAAACCCACTTGAGGGTTTCACAAAGTCAAGTTGCGGAATGTTGAGACTTGGTAGCACGCTCCCTGCTTTCAACTCTAGAAAGGGGTAGAGGGTCGAGTTGGGAGCCCCGGGATTAGACTAGGAAGAGGGACTAGCTTAGCTGGTGTGAATCTGCATCCAAAAACCAACCAAATCGGGTTAGTTTAGCATTCGGGACACCCTTTGGTGTTGGGACTTGCCACGGGCACTTGGACACACAAACTCACCACGGCCCGGACTCGGGGGAAGCCACCACTTTCCCCCATATAGTATTCTCTGCGGCTGGTTGCGGAGGCTACATCCGAATGGCACAAATTCCCAGGACTCCCGAAATGGAGACCCGAAATTGTCCCGGCGGGACTCCTGGAACTTTGAACTGCCATAACTCCCGACTGCAGAGTTGGATCGCAATGAGGTCTGAACCAAAGTTGTAACCCTTGTTGAGATCTTTCCAACGCCATGTCGCACACTCAAATCGAACGTCAGGAAGAGGTCGATTCCCGACTTTTAGTGGTCGGGAGTCAAACTGCCAATTTGACTCCCGGCCCTTCTTTTGCCCATAACTTGGGCTGCAGACGTCCGAATTGCCAATGCGAGGGCATTTTCGATATCTACGTTTCAAGACCTTTCCAATGACACCAAGAACACCCCAATGCGAGGTGTTTTGCACCTTGCTGTCGAACTCTGAACATTCGGGAGTCCCGGAAGACTCCCAACCTCCAACTTTTCCAAGTGTTGGGCTTCACCCGCACACTTGGCCAAAGTGGGGTTGCGACACTTCCTATCACGACCTTAACTTTGGCTTGCGACCAAGGCAAGGGTTTAGAAGGTGTGGGCCAAGAATGTAGCCCGGGAATCACATTCACATTCCCATGAATGTATGAGAGTGCGAGGGAATGAGCCCACACACTCCCAAATGGACTCCCACTTTGGGAATTAGAGTCTTGATGGATTTTCGAATTTGTTAAAAACGATTTTAAGGGTTAAAACTCATTGGATTGAAGAGTTCCTTATAACATTGGAAACCTCTTGAAACTTAGATGTCTAAAATGGGCTCGCATGACCCATTTGAATACGTAAAACACAAGTTATGGCCAAAAGAAGGGCTAAGAGTCAAAGTGTCAATTTGACTTTCGACCACTAAAAGTTAAGAATCGCTTTGAATTATGTGCGTATAGGTGGCATGCCACATATAGTTGGAAAGCTCTTGGTGAAGGTTATAACTTTTCTTTAAACATCACCTTAATCGAAGGTCTAAAAAAATGTTATGGGCCTCCAAAAATCGTGAGAATTTCAAATTTTTGAAAATTTTAAGACTTTCAATTTGGGAGTCCCAATACAAAATGACATTTGGGTGCAAGCCTCGTGGCTAATCACATAGAATAATATAAGGGGGAAAGTGGTGGCTTCTTTTAAGTTCTGGCCGTGGTGAGTTTTGTGAATTCATGTATGCTTGTGACTTGTTTGTGCACCAAAAGTGTTTCAACACGCACTAACCAACTTGTTGTTTAGTTTGTGGAAGTCCATGTGAATAATTGACTTGCTTGTCATTCGTTTTAGTCCCCATCCTAAAACTCCAGCACGGCCCTCTTACCCCCGAAATGTTATGAGCTAGGGAGCGTATCCCAACTCCTTCTTTCACTATCTTCAACTTTGAACTCGCATTTGAGTTTTTTGAGGAATTTGGGGGTGCATCATTTCCAATAGTGTGAACTAAAATAATTGAACCCATGGTGTTTATAGATTACCCCATGAGGGTATTTCTTTCTTTCTAGGTTTTGGTAAAGATATGCAATACCCTTCCATGTTTCAATAAATATGTGATGGAACCCAAAGAATTTCTGATATACCCTAAGAGAGGTATTGCATAATACCTTTCCAATAACCTGGACTAAAATAATTCAATCCATGATGTTTATAGAATATCCTCATGAAGGCATTGTGTTCCTTTTAGGTTTTGTTAAGGTTATGTAATACCCCTCCATGATTTTATAAATATGTTATGGAGCCCAAAGGATTTTTAATATACTTTAATAAGGGTATTGCATGTGCATTAAGTAATTTTGAGCACAAGTAATACCCCTCCAATAACTTATACCAAAATAATTCAATCCATGGTGTTTATATAATACCCTCATGAGGGTATTACATTCCTTGTAGGTTTGAACTTCTAATTTTTCCAAGTAAAAAAAGGTTTTTTGGTTTGAGTGCAAGATTAAAATCAATTTTTTGATAATCTCATCAAACATACATATAAAAATATGTGAGAATGTATTTTTAATGATTAACACAAGATGGTGTAAAATGAAAGTAAAATGCCTTAAATAAAAAAACATGGGTGACATGTGTTATAAAAATGTGTAAAAAATGCCCAAGTCCAAAACAACCCCACCTTAAAATGGGGAACATTTCATAATGGTAAATATGTGGTTGCTTCAAAGATAAATTGTTATCATAAATCTTGAAGTCCAAAATAACAGAGTAATCAAAATTGGGATAAACTATGGACTATATGTGTCATTATTAAAATGGGATGGGATCCTATTGGCCTTTTTGTATCGTGTTGATGTAACCTTTGCATCTTGGGTGTGTTGATGTGTAAATACCCCATGATTGACCAATGTTGCCTCCATAACATTAGCCACAAACACTTCCTTAGTGGTACTTCGAACCTTAATACAAATGACACAATACAATAAATATCGCATATATATGAAACCTAAAACTTGGAATTCAAATAAAATTGAGTATGGCATTGTTAGAATTTATCAACCATGAATCATTTCAAATTCATGGTATTGCATAAAAAGGCCAATTTCTCTATGCCACATATCATTTTATTAGACGTAGACTTTTAATCTTGCTCCATCAATCATCGTTGAACACCTTTGCATACTTGGTTCAAGTTGCTCAAATCATAACTGCAAGGTCCTCATCGCACTCCACCTTGGCTTACACATTGAAAGGGATGGACCCCACACCCCATGCAATCATGCCAATAAGTTGAAGAATGTGGCTAGAAGCTAATTTAACAAGTGTGGGTTTAGGAATTTTAAGTGTGTCCTGCAAAACAACCTCGAGCCTATCCCACTATAGGTTTGTGTGCCTCTTAACCTTATAATTGCCTTCTATTCATTATGATAAAATTGGGCACGAAAGTTTTTCAAGACCCACACATTCATGGTTGCATGATTTGATGCCTTGGGGTTTCTTCTCAAGTAGATGGTGTCTGGACTTGCTCGGTTCCATAACCACATTGTGGCATGACCATAAATGTTGTACCAAATTGTATTATGCATTGCACCCATCAACTTTGCAAGGAAATTTGGGCCCATCCCTTGCCTAATGGACACATTTTAGGGCAATTGGGGGAGGGGCAACCACATCTAAAACCAAAATAACAAAAACAAAAAACCTAATGTGAGAATTAACATTTTGGATGAAGGTTATCCCTTACACGATGAAGGTACTACATAGATAGATAAAAGATTAAAACACACAATGCGGGTATTGCACAAAAGGAAAAAAAAACTATAACACAAGATGAAGGTATTGTTAAAACCCAATGTTGAAATTTGCATAAAATGAAACTAACCTTAAAAAGAACAATATCACCTATGAAGCTTTAAAATATTGCTTAGAAACTTAAACCAAAAGAAAATGCCCCACCCACTTTTTCACATGGGGAAGGAAGGTGGGCAAAAGATTAAGAACCACAATTAATGAAGGTTTTGCAATCACAAATTTCTCAAACAAAACCCCACCCATCCTCTCAAGTAAAAAGGATGGGTGGGGCAATAGATTATAAGTTAAATTCAATATGTCACTTGCATCAATATCAACATGCCTTATAACATGTTCATTTTTCATTCTCTTGTTTTGCTTGTTTTTGTGTAGTGTGGAGGCAACATGCACACAAATGAGACAAAAAATTTTTGCTTGTTATCTCTTGACAGACACCATGAATAAGAAAAAAAAGATGATGAGTAAAGGGGAAGCGCTAGGAACAAAAAAAAAGAGACAATGAACAAAGCTTATAGTCTTTGTGGAGTGTGGAGGCAACATGCACACAAATGAAACAACGAGTAAAGCTCCATTTCAAAGCTCGTCATTTCTTAAGAGGCACTAGGAACAAAAAAAAAAGATGACAAGTTGTCTTTGGGGAGGTGTTAGGAACAAAAAAAATAAAGATGATGAGGAAAGTTCGTTGTCCATGTGTAGTGTTGAGGCAATAGGCATTGGGAACAAAAGAAAAAAGACAATGAGCTTTGCTTGATGTCTTTGGGGAGGCACTAGGAACCAAAAAAAAAAAAACAACAAGAGCTTTGTTGTCTTTGTGTAGTGTGGAGGCAATAGGAAAAAAAAGAAGCAAGAGGCACCAAAAAAAATTGAGATGTGCTTACCTTGAAGTAGCTAATGGAGCTCTCG
>Ga0209611_10000739_pt1 | contig 51313 bp, 44 predicted proteins | sample S1TSphgellanicum_3_FD_187693 | JGI IMG/M metagenome (GOLD analysis project Ga0209611, IMG submission 187693) | Host-associated microbial communities from peat moss isolated from Minnesota, USA - S1T2_Fc - Sphagnum magellanicum MG (SPAdes) (version 2) | ecosystem: Host-associated > Plants > Peat... | reverse complement strand
TTGAAATTGTACCCACTTGCATTGACAAAGAACTAAATGCCTCACCATAGATTTTCAACAAATGATTCAAACCTCCCAATTTTCTTCCAAAATGTGATGTAGTGTTTTTTATATTTTCGAATTATATGATTCACTTTTATTTTTAAGAAAATAATGCTGAATAATTTCTCCTTTTTTTGTTAATCGATATTGATTATTATTCTCTACTCATTGTCTATTTTGGTAAAACCAAAAAAAATGTTGAGATATCAAATATTAGAATTTTGATTTGGGTTTTAGAGTCCTAGGTTCTTTATTATGGTTCTTTAGAAAATAATAATTTCCATTCCCTTACTCCAAATTTCAAATTTTTTTGGATTTTATTGTCTTTCCAACATTCTCAATTCTACCACAATTACTTCTTATTTGGAATTGGATTCCTATTTTTAGCAATAGGGACAATATATTCACACTATTACAATTCATGGTTTTTTTAATGGGTCTTTAAGTAAAAAAATGCCCAAAATGACAAACATTAAAAAAAACCACCTTATCAATTTAGACAAGTTGATTTGGACTTGTTGATACGACTAGGTACTCAATTTGGACCCTATCATTTTGACTATTAGAAGAACTAATTGTTTGATTAATAGATAGTGGACGATTTGACTAGGTTGAATTTATACTTAAATTAAAATCATTTTTTGGATTATTATTATTTTAATTAATAGGTAGGTAAGTAAGTAGGTAATAAATAAGTTTAAATAGGTTAAAAAAAGGTAATTAAGTAGGTAAGTGCTAGCCTAGCCTAACCTAAGTTGCCTGACCTAAGTTATCTAACCTAACCAAACTTCAATGAACTACTTTAATCTAGCCTATCTACTCAAACCCTTTAAGCATGTATATAATGTCATTTACACCATTTTCACATGATGAATGGAGTTCATTCATATAAATGTTCATACATGATTCATAATTAACTTTTAATTCACTATTAGTTAACTCCCAATTCACTTTTAATTAATTCATAATTCATTTAAAACTAATTCATTGTTTTTTTATACACTTTGAATCAATTCATTTTAAAATTTTAGTTCATTTATAGTTCATTTTTATTTAACTTTTAGTTCATTTTAAACTAAATCTTAATTAATTCATAGTTCACTTATGATTATGAAACCTCTTAAAAATCTTCCTTGGTTGAAGGGCAAATGGAAACTTCCATGGAAGCTTCCTTGATTTAGGTCCCTAAAATGGTATAAATAAAGGTAGGACCTCCATTACCTTATGTATGTTCAACATTAATATAAAATATGATCTTGTTTTATAACCTTGTTCTACTTGTATGTGTTTATGTTTGCTTACTTCATTGTAGTAAAATATGTTTATATTTTGGTTTTGCACACTTCATGTTTTTGATTTTAACCTTTTGTGTTCTAGTTTTGGTCCCTTTGTTTCATGTTTTGGATTTAAAATCAAACCTATCCTTTTGTCATCTATCTTGATAGTTTCATGCAAGTGACATATAGAGTACATTTATAAAGAATTGAATACCAAACCTTCACAATGATAAACCAAATTTTTACCGATGGATTACACCATCAAAGATGTTCAACTTTTGTCAAGTTTTTTATTTCACATCACTAAACATAGTAGCTATGCCTAATGGCTAAACTTAGGTAGGTAAGTGGGTGGGTAAGTAAGTAGGTAGGTAATATGTAGATAGGTGGGTAGGTAAGTAGGTAGGTAAATAATAAATAAATAAATAACTAATAATTAGGTGGTGAATAGGTAGGTGGTAGATACATAAAGTAGCAAACCATATCACATTTGATTAAAGAACATTGACCATCTTGATTGAATGTTTCATTCAACTAAAGACCATTGGTCATTTTGAATAAGGTTGTACAACTTGATTGAATGTATCTAATTAAATAAATCATTATAATCAAATTGATTGGGGTACATGTGTTAGTCAAACCCTTAATCTTTAATCAAAATGTACATGTCCATTAGTCAAAAATGACAAAATTAGTCAACTTGAACTTTTAAAAAACCATGATTTATAGTAATTCCATTACCTATTATCCACAAATATTTTTAAAAATTTAATGGATTTACATCATTTTTTAAAACATAAATATCACATCAACTTAAAACCAACAAATGTAAAATGAACACAACATCCAACTTGCCCAACTAAAGGTTTTTAAAAATATATGATCTTTAATATGGTCACCAAATGTATGACCACGAACTCAATAATCCTACTATTGGCTAAACATGAGGCTTTCAAATTCCACAACTTTCAAATTGTGAATGTTTTTTGACTGTGGGTAATCAATTAATATCATCTTAATTTTTTTCTCATCAAATTTTTTAAAGAGAGTCTTCAACTTAATAATTTAGACTATTGATTATTTTTTATGCAATTGTTGTTCAAGTTCAAAGGTATTTTTATTAAAACCAAAACCCAAAATAAAATTATTTGAATTCTTATTTTAAATTCCTCAAAATTCATATTAGTCATTTAACATAACTTCCCATGATTAACATGGCATTAAAATGGAACCACAAAAATATATCTAATAAATTTACAATTTTGAAAAAGTTTTGGTAGTCGTTCAACATGGTTTTTGGCTCATTTAATTGTGATTGCACCCTTCATATAGACCCTAAAGTATAACAATTATTATTTATAAGCATAATAAAACTTATACAAACCTTAATAAAATTTTGATTATAATAAACCCTTAGTGAAAACACATTAAAACACATTAAAATGGACCAAAAAGATAGCTTTTTAATCCATAAGTAATATAAAACAAGACTAATTTCTAGGGGGGAAAATGGGGTCCTATTGCTTATAATGAAATTACTAATATATATATATATAATTTTACATGACCCTACTATTAATCTTTTAAAACATCTTTATGATAGGTAGGTCTTGAAAAAAATTAATTTATTTCAATGGACTTTGTAAATTGTTGTAATGTTTGAGGTTCTTAATGTGGAATGAAACCAAAAAATTAAATTTTTTATTTTTTTATTTTTTGACCTTAAATGTTATAAATCTTTAAAGTCTCATTTTCCAAAGTTATGAGTATATTGGACTAAATTCATTATAAGCACTAACTCCATAACCATTTTGTTATGGATTATGGCAAATGTATTGATTAAGTTGTAAAGTCCATCTTTCATTGAATGTTGATGATTTTGGTGTAATAATTTCAAATTTGGAAAGGTAAAGGTGTTCACTTCATTTCTTTGAATTTAAAAAAAAATTATATAGTGCATTTGAATTGCATACAATATTAAAATTTGGACCCAAAAAAATATAGTCCATAATTGTCATTATCATGTGCTTTCACCCCCCTAACCAACCTTAATAAATATTAAATCAATCCCAATCGAACAAACCCTATACACACCTTAATAAATTTTAGATTAACCTTAAACAAACCTGAACAAACTTTAGATTATAATAGAATATGGACAAATTTATGAAAGAACTTAATAAACCTTAGTTAGATCTTAATACACCTTCAATAGACCCTAGACTTTAACAAACATACACTAACATACTTTCATTATCTTTTGGTAAGTATGGCATACTTTAACATTTTCATAGACTCACAAGCAAGTGATTGCCACTCATTGACACAAGATAAAAGTCCTTTAATATCAACACACCAAAAAGAAAAAAGGACTCAAAAAGACAAAACCCATGAACCACTTGTGGAGTCCACCCACTTTACCACCATGGCCATGACATACAATGTCCATTTTGTGCAGTATATAGTAAGGTTAAAAACAAGTAACCCAATTGATACCTAATTTTGTATGGAATCTGACTATATCATTCCTAGAAAGAAAAGTACCCATATCTCCATTTGAAGAGGAAACAATGAAAACCAGTTGAAGAAGACACTCAAAAAGCTAAAAATGGGGATGTTCAATGAAAAACATTCCAAGGAGCCAACTTTGCAATGTGACAAAGTTTTGACAAAATTGAAGACCATTGATAGCCATGCAAGTTCATAAAAGTTTCAAAAAGTTTACAAACCATAAATATAAAAGTTTCCAAAATTTATGAACCATAAAAATTTAGATGTAAATTATTAACCCCAAATGTTTCCAAAAGTCTCTAAAAGCTTACAACCTAAACTAAAAGTCCTCACCCTCAAGCTGAAACCTTCCATCCCATCCAAAATGGTCCCTAGCTTAAAATAAACCAAGTAGGTAAGTAAGTAGGTAGGTTTGAGGCCTAGGTAAACTAGGTAGGCATGTAGGCAGGTTGAAAACCTAGGCAGGTGGGTGCATAACCTAAGTAGGACCCTAACGTTAGGTAAGTAGACCCCTAGATAGCCAAGGTGTGGTTTAAAAATGCTCATGTGTTCATTTGAAAAAAAATTGGCTCCATATTTGTTGGACTTTAAGGATACAACTGAAATCAAAGTGAAATGAAAAAGTTAGCATCAAATTTTGCATAAGACAAGGTGTGACTTTAAGGATATCTTTAATGGCGAGGACATGAACTATGGGTGTATATTGATACCAATCTAACACCATCCCAATAATGAAATATTGATATCACAAATGGGATTCAAAAATTTCCCAATACCAATGTCTCCCTCGTTTCAAAAATTTCAAAAGATCTCTATGCTCTATACTAATACCAATTTAATATGTAAAACATACCATTCTAAGGCCTCCTTTTCCACTCCATTGGCCCTTTGGATCATCATTTGATTTCCTTAATTTCCCCTAGAATTCAATCAATTGGTAGCCCTTCAACCACATGAATTGCCCAATATGGAAATAACATATAACCAAAATATTTTTCTAGGATTCACCATGAACTTTTTTGGATATCATATAATAACCAATGGTTTTTTTTCCCAATTATTTGATTTCGCCAAAGTTTTGAGGTCTTCTTGGAAAAAAAAAATTATACTTGAAAAAACACATTTTCCAAGTTTTTAAAATAAAAAGTCACAAAATAAAGAAAATTTGCCACAAAAATAACAATTGATTTTATTAAGACTTAATACCATGAACCCAAGAATAACACCTAGAAAATTAAAATGTTATGAAGTTGGAAGTCCAATAGTTTGAGATGGAAAACATTAAACACCCTTATTGAACTTTGCATGGTGTTAAAAAAAGGATTGTGGTGCCCTAGATGGTTTTGCTACAAGGTTTGACTAATGAGTTGAAAATGAAAAATAAGTCCAAAATTGGATGTTGTTGTTTCAAAAAATAGAAGTGGCTAATGGTAATAACTAGATCTTATTTCCTTGTAGCGAGGGTTCAAATCTCATGTTGAGGAGTCACAAAACCTACCAATTTTTTGGTGTTGAATAGAACATCAAAACAAGAGCCGCACAATTTTACACAAAACCATGTGGTGAATAAAATGACAAACCTTGTAACATTTAATGAGAGGAATATAATGGCCTTCATCTAACACCTTTAGCCTTAATGACCATAATGATTAACTCTATAATGGCACTTGTATATGACTATTTTGATCAATATATCCAAACATATGTAAATGTGTTCCCGACATAATCCCATCAAATAATGTTCCAAGATAATTCCAACCTTTAGAGCTTAAAAATCAACAGGCATATTGTTGCAAATTTGCAGACCTCTTGGATATACATTAAAATAATCCTTAAAATAACCCCTTTTTTGTGCCTTTTTTCATATTGATTTTTTTCACCCTTAAATGTTATTTAATCACAAAAAAAGGGCAAAGAGAAATAGGTTTCTCATAAAAAAGAATGAAAATTAACAATTTTTTCACGAAGGGGCATTTATTGCACAACATTCACAATGGTGACAACAAGAATAAAAGTAAAATCAAACTAAAGTTGAAACTCAGTTTACCACCAACCCAAGGGGAGAATGAGTTTCATTGACATTGTGGCTCAATGTGCTTGGGTCTCCACTTGTTTTTCATCCAACATAACTTTCAAATTGGTTTTCCATTCGACTTTCCTTACCTATCAATTGTGTAACCCTCATGTGAATGGATGAAACGAAAATCAAATGCATATCTAATGTCTTTCTCGACAAAATCAAATGCATACCCAATGTCTGCCGGGATGATTTTCTGTCCATATGGTCACTGGATACACTCCTTCAGTCATACATTGATATAATGCTTATGATTTGGGTAAGTAGGGCTTGAAACTTTTAACAATAGATTATGTTTAGTAATCGGCTACAATTAACCAGCACCCACCAACACACCATCCACTGGACGTCTGTTATTACTCAGTGGTGAATGAACCTCAACTGAGTTAATATTTGGTTTCACCTTGGTAACCAATTCTGAGGATATAAGTCTCATATATAAGTAGATAGGTAGGAAAATAGGTAAATATTAAGTAAGCAGATGGTTTATACATAGGGATGGGTTGTTTTTACTACCTACCTAATAACAACCTGCTTGTGGGTCCTGCAGGTTGTTAGTAGGTAGGTAGAAAAAAAAGAACTGAGTTAACCACCGTGGTTAGTTAGTGAACTGGCACCTTACATAAAACTGTTTCCTAACCACTTACCATTCATCATGCATGGTGCACTGGTTGGTGGTGGTTCACTGTGGCCCTAGTAACCCACTCCAAGTCATCGCCTACCTAATCTATGGTTCACTGTCACCAAAAGAAAGGTGAAGAGAAGTTAACTTCCTCAACCACCTATGTTCTCATAAATTTAAGCAAGGTACATAATGGAACAATTACAAATAGACAAAACAATTGCTCACTTTTGCTTTATTGCATGAAATTATGGCATTCCATTATGTAACTCTTAAACACACACACATTTAATGATGAGAATTTATAGGCAATTGATGGATTAAATCTCTCTTGATTTACTCTCATGAGCTATTAGCTAGTCTTCCTCTTGGCATTATTGAGTCACAACTCCCTACATTCATAGTATAGCTCCCATCATCATTGCTTCCAACAAAAGATACTAAAATCAAGTCCTAACTCCCGTAATAGATGCTTCCTTTAGATGCCCACAACCTAGGAAGTTTTTACAAGTGAAGTTTTTGTTTCTCCGGCTTCAAGCTAACTGCATCCCTTTTTGTTCTCACCATAATCATCCCAACAACATTCCTTTATTTCCCATGAAGTCTAGACAGAAACCTCATTCACATCTCCCATTTGCACATGTATTCACTTCCCATTCTCAATCCCACAATTCCAAAAAAAACTCCCAAAATCACTATCAAATTTCAAGCATATGAAACTTGAGATGATAATGCAATCATAGACCAGCTCCAAAATCCCATAGGATCTTCATCATTTTCATAATCTAATTCTATTTTAATCGTCCTACAATGTATCTCTAATGTATCTCTCCACTTCTAACCTAAAGTTTCAGCGTAGTGGAAATCTTGAAAACCTTAGGATCAAAACTATTGAGCATCATGTTATGAACATTCTTTTACTTTAACACCACAAATCAACAAAAAGACAAATAACTAAGACAAAAGAAGACATATACTTAACTCTTCATTGTTATAATGTTTTCCCCAAACTCCATCACCTCCTTATATCTTGAAAGCTTCACAACTTTGAGATTGCAAGCACTTTTCCTCCCCAAATTGCAAATAAAGAACAACAATCCCAAAACAAATTGTATAGCCACTGTCACCAAACATCTGTGACAAACATCTTGAACAACTTCGCAAAAAAACTAGCAAACCATCCATTGTCAAAACACAATGCACACCCAACATTCATGAGGTAGACACTGAAAGCACCCCAAAAACAACACCAACACACAACTATCTTGTATTTACTTGCAAACAAACAAAGCACAAAGCATAATCAAGAGAAGAATCCAAAGAGTTGTATTTCTCCACCGTAATCACCATTAATCCTTTCCACACATCTTGATCATTCCCATTGTTGAAAGTGTTATTGTTTTTCCATGTCAACATCTGCTTCACCTTTTTATCTTCAGTCTAGTTAGGTTAAACCATTATCCAACCTTGTTCCCACTTGCTAGAAAATAAAAATGAAAATCCAATCACCATTCCACATCACACCACAACAAAATGAAGTTGAATATGAAACCACAAGTTGTCATGTGCAATTGACAAGAGTTGAGATTTGAGAATGACCACTTCCCATCATGGCCTGGGGTGAAGGTAATTAATTCTTGTGGGACAACATCCTTGAAAAGAGCTTTCCAATGACACATGAAACTCCTCAACCTTGATTTCACCATGTACATTTTGTCCTTTAGTTTTGTGTTTGTTCAAGCAATGAATGCTTCAAGAGACTTGGAAGCAACACTTCATGTTGAGCTTCACTTGTCAAGGAGTGGATGGATGCTTGAACAACTTTGCTTTCCAATCATCAAAACATCTTGTTTGTCCTTTGTATCTATTGTGTAATGCAAATAAGTGAATGCGTTGGTTTCATGATATGAGGTAGCAACTAGCACTGAAAGGGGCTGATACAAACCTTACAACATCGAAGGAAATTGGATACTTGCTGGACTCCTTAGACACAACCTTTCTCATAAACATCTTTGCTCTGGACTCTGAACTTTCTCATTGAAGTGGGGAACACTTGACTTGAAAGCCATTTTGAATCCAAATTAGCCAAACAAAGTGTCACCTTCTAGCAAGTTGCAAGAATTGAACAGAAAATTGCAAACAAATAGAGAGGAATGAATCCATACAAAAATGCAAATTTCAAGTTGCTGGAACATGCACGTCTTAACTTATACATAAGCATGACAACATGTAGCATGCATGGTACAGGAGCTTTTCTAAAGTACTGGCAGCCCCTGACCCTAGCACGATGGAGAGCATGGTGAACAAGTCCCCAAACTCCAGCACAGTGGAGAGCATGATGAATGATATTGTGTTTGTGCACCTGGTTTGTTAGGGAGTGAGAATGATGCGGGATCCTCTCTAAATTTCAGGCACCATTTGTTTTCAGTCTTGGTTCTTGGAGCATACTTCCAATTAATTTCTTTATTGTGAGGAATTTTTGGTCAATGAATTGATCCAATGAAAAGTATTGATGTTGACAGCTAATGAAGATGATGTTGAGCAAGTCTCAAGCAAGGTGGGGAATGAAAGACAGGTAGCTGGCAAGGTACACAAATTGACTGACTCTCTCTCTCTCTCTCTCTCTCTCTCTCTCTCTCTGTGCAGATGAGTCAAAAGTTCCAATTTCTTTTCCAACTCTTCCAAATGTTATTTTCACTTTTCCTGCCTGGATGTTTATCATAGAATCAAGTCTGCAATGAGCTGAAGAGGATAATAGTGTGTGATTTAACCTGTGGCATTGGCAGTAGTAGTAGCAGCATATTATTTCATTGAAATTTCAACTTCTAGTTGGCTTAGTTGCATGAAATTGGCAAGTCCTTTGAAACCACTGGTAGTTGTGAAATTGGTCAGGCTTATGGATCTAGCCAAGAAGAATGAATGGCTTTCTGTATCATGACAATATCCCCTGTTCAACATTTACTTCAAATTTTATGACACTTCGGATTCCCCACACTGGTACTTATTTCTCTCCAAGAGATGCTGATCGGGACTGAAAGCTGATGAGCATTCATTGTCCTACAGCCCTTTTCAAATGGCAAAATTTAGCCAGAAAGTGAAATTTTAAAAATTCATAAATGAAGTGAGATTCATGGCTTTCAATTGCCATAGGTAGGGCAGAAAAGTAAAAATAGCTAGATTTCTATTTCTGGTTCCAGTAAGTAGCTCAAAATAGGAAAGGATGTTCAAAAATTTGTACTTTCATATCTGGTTTATAGCCAATTCTTCTGAGGGATGATTGCCACTTTGGTTACATCACAAAATTCATTAAGAAAACATTGTTGCCCAAGTCACCCTTAAAGGAAATGGAGATGTTTGTAGAAACCTTTCAATACTGGAGTAACGGAAGGAATAGTTAGTCTTCTTCATAAATCAATGTAATACACAACATACCCGTCTTGTACTTGGTGCTGGAGATGAATGGTGATAACCAGTTCAAGGAAGACCTCTACTGTTTCCCTCCAGAGACTATTAACCTCCTTTTCGGAATTTCAAGGTTTGGGTGGAAACTTTTGTCTTGATTTGGTGTGATGATGCAAACACAAGGATGCATTTTCCTCTCTAGTCACTTGTGATGCTCTTCTTGGCACAGGTTTACACTCTATCCTATCAACTTCATTGTGTGTTTACACTCATGTCAAGTTGAAGATCCCATTGTTGACTCCTTATCATGCTGGCTCTCTGTCTCATTTCCCATTTCTTATGTTGATCGGAATCACCTTAAACATTTCAGAATTAGTATAATCTTATGAAAATGAATGCATGTACTGGTTATTTTCTGTAACTTGTTGGTAATATATTATAATTTCTGCCAGGTTACAGAAAGCTAAGGCTCTAGTCAGTTTCTTAAAAGACTCTTCGAGTTCTCACTGAGCTCTCAAGCTCAAAAATAAGAAAAATAAAATTCAATTGGTTTCCTCAACTTTACAATCAATGATTAAGTTTTAAATCTTAAATCTAGAGTGAAAATTCATGTTCAACAAAGAATTTTGCAAAACTGTTCACATTTTCTTGCTTCAAATCCTTCATGGTTCAAAAGGAAGTTCTTCACTTTGGATATAAGTTGGTTGAAGTGCAAGGAGGAACCAAAGGTCCATGGAGTCCTCCTATTCATAGTTTGAAAGGAACAAAAAGCTTCTTCGTTCCATGTTGTGATTTATTCCTCATGTTTGGCTGGTCAGTTTCAAGCACTGAGTACTAATCCCAATTGAGGACTAATTGCACAATTTATTTCAACTAGTATCTAACCCTTTACATAAAAGTTTCAAGATTTGATATATTTTAAATATCTGATGTTGTCTTTCTTTCTAGAGTATATCATGAGTAGAAGGAATGTAGATGGTATGCTGGTTCTTTGATGTCCTTATTTCTTTTATGTCATGTATTTGAGCAAATACTCAATCAGAATACGTTATGGCATTGTTGGGTGTGACAGGAATCATTCAAGCCTTAGGCTCTGACATCAATGGAAAATTTTGAAAACATTTTCCCAGCTTTTTCAATGAACATGTAAAAGGTGTTTGTCCTTTGTGCTTCCAACACCTTTGAAAAAAGCCATTACCAACCAGCATGACCAGTGGAGAATGCTACTGTTGTTCACTGCCACGATGTTTCTGTTAATGGTCAATGAACATGTGCATGTGTAGTTAACCACAGTGCTGCGGAATTGCTTTGTCGTATGTCATTGGGTGTTGTCCGCCTCTTCCTCCAGATGGGTATGCTCTTTACCCAGTCTTCTTGTTGTTTGGTCAGTAATTCAGTAACCTCATTACCACTCATATCAGGTTGTTTTGACATTCCTGCGTACATTGTTGACTATGGTCTCCCAAGTCTCTTGACCCTTCTGTATAAGCATTTAATGCTCTTCATTAGATGTATTCCAGAGATCTTCTGTGCCATCCATGATTTTGTTCTGAACATATCTCAGGAATCTCTGCCTGCGATACTAGGTCAGTCCCTATTAATCTCAAACCTGTGCTCACCTATTTTGTCTCAGAAAATAATAGGCTAATGATCTCATGAGAATGACATCTCATGGGCATGAATAACTACAGGACCAGCTTCAGGTATTTTGCCCTGTTCTTTCCAAGCCAAGAGTAGAGCTCTTTCAAGAATCCTCTAATTTTTCTGTCACCCTGTACTTCCAAGATTATATCAGGACATACTTGTACATGAACATTAATGAACCCATCCCTATACTGATTCTAACAAGCATCCCCCACAAGACCAAATTGAGCAAATCATAGTCCAACCAAATGATGCTCAGAGACACAATCTAGAAGTGTGTCTCTCTCTAGTATCAACTATCCTTGGACATTTGGCCATGCTGGGCTGTAGTTGTTATTCTCTGAATCAGATCTTTTGTTTTATACTGGTTACTCATATAGCCACAGCTAAGCCTAATAATCTACACAGCTCACTGCTGGAAAGCTCTGTGGTAATGAAAAATGTCTCCTTTCAAGACTGCATCCAGCCATGATTGGCCAGCAGACCATTCCTTTTCCTTGAAAATCAGAACAGACATTACAGGGAAATGGCCAAAGAGTGTCAATTAGTGTAGACAGTTATGTGATGGTGAGGTATACTTACAATTGCTGAGGCTCTGCCCAATTCATTCTTATCATTCCAGCATAATTCTGTATGTATGTGAGTCAGGGAAAATCCCAAGAGAATAGACCAAGGATTAGGGTTGTTTGCATTACAGCCAGAACAACATTTATACTGAACTAGCATAGCAGATGTGTATGCACTCTGGTCAGGAGGTGTGGATCCACAGTCACCAGTAAGATTGTGCACACTAAGAATGGCAGTTTGCAGATGAGATGCAGCTGCCAGTGTCAACTTCTCAATTGTCCAACATCCACATACCTTTGTACATGATATCTTGAACCAACATGTCAAAATGTGCACATCCATGTCTACCAGAAATACTGAATCGAATCGTGGGTGATATTCAGAAACAGCTGGAATGTAATGTAGATATCCTCAGATCAATCACATGAAAGAGAAAGCTGAAAGAACAAGCTAGAACCAGCTCAATTGTAAATCTGTTTGACCTAACTAGTCCCACCAATCTGTTGGCAGCCCTATTCATGCTCAGGAATGTTGTCTACCTCATCCAGGAGATCCTGGGCTGCACACATCATTGTTAAATGCAATCCATCAAAACTGAGAACCTAATACTAATAATTTTCCACGACTTAAAAAAAAGACAGAGATTGCTCCAACTTCTATGAAAGCAAAAAGCTGGAGACAATTTTCTCACATATTGTTCGTCTTCACCTTAGTCCTGATGTGCATGTTATTGTAACTTAGCACATACACATGCACAAGTTCTTTACAAAATCCAGCAGCATTCTGTTCAAGCGTCAAAATGACTGGTTTATAAACGTCTGCACCAGGCAGCAGAGACCCAATTGCCACAGAATGTCCAATTTTTTTCAACAGATATATGAGATGAAAATGGATAATATGAAAAGAGTTCGCTGTTGGGAAAACTAAGAAGCTCTCACCTTTGTCGACAGGGCATCCAGTTGCTTGCTCGCCCCACTGGTTGTGCTTCATCAAGGTCCCTGAATATTGAGTCAAACATGAGCATTCAGGACATGACAAAGCAAGGAACAAATACCAGCTCCAGAATATCAAACCCACAGTTTCAACAAAGCCTAGAGCAGTAGAGAAAATGCACCAAGAGAGCCATCTCAACAATGGTATTCACACACAAGCCTAGCCATCTACCTACACAAAACTAAGAACTCTTGACGAAGGAACCCATTACTTGCACTCTTGTTTGCTTTTGACTCTTGATGTGATGCTTTGTTGGGGACGAGGCTTCACCCTGAACCTAATTATAACCCTAACCCTAATTTTTTAATGAACCTTGGCTTTTGTTGGCTGTTAATCTTGTTTCCTTTTCGTTTCATGTGATGCTTGCTGAGGATATGCCTTTGCCTAACCCTAAACCTAACCTTAACCTAACTTTTTTATGAATTAATGAAAACCTTGGCTTCATTTGTTGTTAATCTTTGTTTCCTTTTACTCATCACGTGCTGCTTGTTGGGGATGAGGCTTCACCTATCACTAACCCTAACTTTAACCTTAATCCTAATTTTTTTATGAATTAAAAAAAAAGGCCTTGGCTTGCTTGGGAGCAGTGTTTATATTTGGCAAATTTTCTCACTGTGACAACACAAGAAAAAGTCCAATGCAAACTGAACAAAGGGTTAGAGTTCTTATGGAAAAAATACATAAAAGTTGCCATACATTGATCAGTTAGAAATCATCATACTTAGACGGTGAGTTCCTGTAACTCGCAAGAACTAGGGAGGATTCAAAAAAAACTTGACTGTCCTGTCTGACCTCTAGCCAAATTTGGCTCATTCCTATTCAGGATAGTTGCCAGTACACTTACTTGATAAAGTTGGAAAAAAAAGCCTTGCTTGGGAGTTGATCTTGTTCCCATTTAGTCTTCATTCATGTGATCATGTTACAGCTGAGGCTTCATGTTAATTTAACTCTGAATTTTCTTATGAATAAAAAAGGGTTTAGGGTTTTAGTTTTCTTATGAATAAAAAAATTATATGAACATAAAAAAGTTGTGATTGTTGAATAATACTATACAATGTATTATGGCAGCAAATCGAGTCAACGAAAATGAGTTTAAGGTGTACTTAAAAAGTTATCTAAACCTGACAAACTTTGATTGCATGAGGACACGGAAGAAAATGGAAAGGGCAAAAAAGAAATGGATGTCAATCTAAGTTTAAGCTCCATATTACGTTCCAGCAAGTAACAAATTGTGTGCTAGCATGCAAGGGGTGGGGTCGAGCTTGTAGTCAACCAAACAAGTTGAAACTCAGAGAGATTCATCCACTGACTTAGTCAGGAGATCCATGCATGTTTGCTCTTTGCTATAGTGAGATCATGGCTGCAACTAATAAGCCTGGCAGATAAGTTAACAATGTACCGTCCATGTTTGGGGAGAGGAGTTCATTTTATTTTTTTGGAACCTGACCAAACACGCACTCAGCAACTCAGCTAAACCTAACTTATTTTATACCGTGTGTTGTTCTGGGGCTTGGGAAAAGAGTGGTTGGGGAAGGGTGCAATGTGCACAAGGGCATGACAAAAGAAAACATACTTACTTACTGGTAAAAAATTAGTGTTGTGTGTTGTGTGTGCATCCCTTAGGAGTTAGGACACACCATATGATTGTGGAAAGTGTGGACCGGCCAGTTTTATAAAATTATTGGCAGATATACTTACATAAGCTCTTTAAAAAATACGGGTAAACATCAATGTTGAACAAGTACCTATATAGTTTGTTGGCTGGTATATAACATAATAAACTTAATTACTAAATATTAATGGCCTCAAGTTGAAACTAGGATTCTTTTTTTCTTTTTTTTTTCTTTTTTCAATTTTTTGGTTTTGAAAGTTTGGTTCCAAGTAACTTGGTCTGATTTTTAGAACCAAAATTGAAATTGAAACTTGAATTTTTTTAATTTTCAAGAATCAGACAAGAATCAAACCTGAAGTTCCTTTTTTTTTGGGGGCGGGGGTCAGGGAACTGGAGCTAAAACCAGGTCCATTCTTTTTCTTTTTTTTTAAAGAACTGAAACCAAAGGTTCTTCATAAAAGACAAGAACTGCCCAACACTGGTATTTTCCAGACCAGGCATAGGGGGTTGTGGTAGACTATTTCTGATACAGATCACCATCTTTGCTTTGTTATTGGACGGTTGGTATGAATTGGAAGTGAGGCTAGAGAATGAAGGGGGGGGGGTGGAGTTTATAAGTTTCCAAATATTATTGGTTATATAATATTTGATTCCCGACATGTTGTTATTGTAAGAAGATATGCAATATCGTGCTTTTAGATCATGACCTTATGAATCAAAAACTTAAGTTTGTGATTGAACTCATTCACAAATGTAGAGGAAAAATATAAACCAAATACAAAACCATTAACAAAACTAATTAAAACATGTAAAATTGTTCACAACTTATATTGGTTTTCTAGCATGCCAATACTCGCGTGAAAAGAAGACACATGCATGACCATGGATGCGATACAAGCCCTTGGTCAAGAACCCAGGTCAAAGTAAGAATTGCAACAAATTGCAATGCATTCAGGTCCAAGTCTCTTCTCACTCTTCCACATATATCCTCTAACTTGGAGACACCAATGTTTTCAAACAACTGGCCTCATATGCAAAGGAGGAGTTGAAATATCACCATGTTAGAATGATCCTGACATTACTAATGATCCTTTTTTTTTTACGTACTAAAAGTTAATTGACTTGAAAATTAAAGTGATTAAAAAACAGAGTGAATTTTTCACATAATATCAATATTCATATTTGTTTCTTGGTCTTGGTCTCCTCACTACTTATACTCTTACCATTATCTAAAGATCATAAACTCATACCATAACAATACGTAAATTTGACAATTCGTATAGCACCTATATCATTCTAAATATTAACATTTTTTTATATGTTTTATACCATTACCATATTGGTATATGATAATCATATCTTGACCAACATTGGTAAATATGTTAAACCGACGTACCAGATCTAATCTATCTTTCTTACTGGGTAAGATCTGTATTGGGGGCTGTCAACTTTGATGGTGGAACAAATTCAAAGCCCACTTTGTACTGCCATCACTTGGTATTTGTACTGAGAACAGAAGGCAAGGAGGTCTGTAATAGAACTATGCTCTTTTGTATTTGTTCAGGCTAATGATATAGTACCTATTAGAAAGGCAGAAAGAGCAAAAGACCTTGTAAGAGATTACTTGTTCCCGTAGTTTTGCATGACAAAGTTTGCAATAGGCCCACTTTACACGAGGGTGCAAGAATTGGCCCAACTCAAAATGGAACAATCCTATTTGTTGAATCTTCAAAACAGGGCCACTGGGTTTACACCAGGGCCTAAGCTCAAGAACCGATAATGATGTGGTCACCTACATGGCATTATTTTGGCATCATATTCTTGGGCCAGCTCAAGGAAAAAAAAATGCTCGTAAAATGAAGACCCAACTTCTTGGGCAAGACCCAAAGCTCTATCATTTCTTTATTCAATATTTCTAAAAATCTTAGTTGTTGGATGCATATCAATGTTTTAAATGTGGAAGGAGAAGGGTGGGATATATTATCTGGGGCTTTGTGTTGCTCTGTACTACTAGTGAGATCAAATTGACATAAGATCAAACTATTAATATATTTTCATTTGCTCCTTGAATCCTACAATATCAAAACAAAATTTCATGATCACTTTTTTTTTACATGTTTTATCATGAGAATTTTTGTGCAAATTTGTGAGTTGTTTTGTATTCATGTTACATTCCACAACTTATATTTTTGTGTTATTTGATCATCTTGCAAGAGAATTTGAGTTGTGCATTGTCTTATCATCTTGCATTCAACTTCTTTTTTTGGTATTGCTTGATATTTACCTTGCACAACAATTTTGTGTTTGAGGACAAAAACATTCTTTTTTTTACATGTGACGATTGAAAGGTTATTATATGAAAAGACGAATACAAAAAGGTTCCAATTTGGAATGGTCTTTTAGGGTTTAAGGTTTGAAATCCCCAATTATTTTTGGTTGCTTCTAAACAGTATAAGCATCTTCTTCTAAGATGTAAAGCACCAGCAGAAAAAATTGTAATGTATTTGGAGGGCACATTATTATCAAGCAGAACTTTTCCTCCGCAAAGGCCCCTCTGGTGGGTGCTTATTTTGAGAAATGTCCTTCTCCTTGAGCTTTATCGTACTCTAAAAGCAGGGTTGATGAGTCCAAATTTAACATTGCCGAGGTCAAATATAGTAAGAGCCTCGAGGTCCCACTCAAGAAGGTAAAGGTACGATGAGCATAGGTGCTCCGTTAGTTGTTAATAGTTGGTCGGTGTGGGGGTGAGCCTGGTAGGAGGACGAGGCTGAGAAGCAGAGCAATAGGTTTTTTTGTTTTGGATAGGGTCGGATAGAAGTGAATGATGACTGTTGTGGACGAGAGGGGCAAAACTTTGTGTCAGAAGGAGTCCGCGAGCTAAGTGGACCCAATTCTTTTGGGTATTTGGAAAAGGAAGAGTGCAGGGTTGTTCCCACCCATGCCCCCCCAATATCCAAAGCTTCCAACTTGCATATACAAAGGAAGACATGGATTTGCAGAAGATCAAGAGCCCAAGCAGCTGAAGTGTGACATAGGCAAGGTCTGCTAGCCAATGAAAGCTTAACGACTAGGTAGCAGGTTGTTGGGTGGCATGCACCCCAAAGGGGACTTTCATACGTAAAATATAATTTGTTTGTCCCCTTGCCCACTTCTTTGGCACATGTCCAAGAGAATGATGTAAGGTCAGCCGACCAAAGCATGTCGGGCTTTGTGTCGTCACCTCTCTTCCTTCTATACACCCCCGCTTTTTAGAGATGCCTCCACTTTTTAAAGATGGGTTTCACACTCTCAAATGCAAACGAGAACATTTCAACCATCTTCTGCCTCTTTAATTTTATTTCTTTTAAAACTTACTTTTTGGAAGGTGCACACTTTTTAACAAGTTGAAATGATGTAAACCTGATGAAACTTCCTTACTAGAAAGCACAACAACAAAGCACACAAGGAGAGTCCAGAGTCGAGAGAGAGAGATAGACTTCGTATGTAATTTTTGTTTGATCTTGATGTAAGAATTTCGTACCATTTTTGAGAAATGGGAATTCTGCAAAAAACCTCTTTTCAATCAAGTCACTCTATTTCCCAACCAAAGTTTGTCTCTCCCCAGTTCCCACATGGAAGATGCATTCCTGAATGGAAGAGACCTTCTACCATTTTGCATGAAGACATTCATTCTACCATAAGATATTCTAGCATGCAGAGATAGACAGCAATAAGACCTTTTGTACTTTATAGTGGATGGGGGGAAGGCCTGCTCCCCCATGCCTGCCCTAATTTTTGAGTCTAAACTCTTGGGCAGTTGCCCCTGGATCTACAAGCCTCAATTTAGGGGACGCCCTATGACTGCCCTAATTTTCAGGACTATGCTCTGGGGCTACTCCCTTTGGGGCTACAACCATTAAATTATGGTGGTGAGCAGAGAAAGCCTTCCTCTTGTAGAATATAGTAATTACACACCTCATGTTGGATCTTTAATCTAACTTGCTACTGCGTACTCATGACATATAGTTATTGCATGATGGTGGCAACTTACAAAAAGGTGGCAAGTTATAGATAAGTTAGCACATCACCATTCACAATGGATTGATTCGTTGATGTAGGGAAGGAATCCTTTTGGTGACTTTTAGTTTTTTATTGCAACTAGAAATGGTTGCGGTGATTCATATATCAAATCAACATTATTTTTAGTTTAGGACGGTGTTTTATACATCTCTTCATGTGTATATTGCTATAATGTTTAGTAGTTAGACACTTTCGGAAGTAAAGTCCCTTTCAATATAAAATTCTACATGGAATTAAAGTGTTCCTATTCAAAAGTGATATGTTAGTTGAAAGCTTTGCGATTTGTCAAAGAAAGGTGACGAATGTTCAAATAATCTCTCAAACCAATGTTTGGAAATTTGGAGGTCAACATTGGACCATTCGGCTCCGAATTTGCATGTAGTGAAACAATGAGGGATCGCAATCTTACACTAATGGAGGATTGAAGTAGCTCTACAAGATTTGACAATGCAAAGCCGAACATTCAAGTCATTAGGATGGGAAATTCAATTAACTATGCAATGTCCAATCAATACAAGTTGTCAAGAGCCACCAACTATGGAGCATGGAAGTTTAGAATGAAGAATATTTTGATGCAAGAGATGTTTTAACATCTAATTTTGTCCAATCTTATGAGGTCCATCTTGGAACAATATTCAGTGACGACATCACAACAACAATCATGAGCTCTAGCCATCATTAATTTGTCAATAAAAGATGATATCATTCCTCACATCTTTCATTTAAATAGTCCAAAAGAAGTTTGGAATATTTTGAAAAAGCTTTACAAATCTACAAGAACTTATAAATTATTTTTGCTTAAAAGCACATTTTACAAGTTAAACATGCAAGAAACTTATAACATGTCAAATTCCATTTGTTGTTAAAGACCTCCTTGGTCAAATTGCAAAAGTGGGTGACATCATTAGAGATGAAGATGTGATGCTAATAGGGTAAATGTTCTACTTGAATCGTACAAGAATTTTGTACAAGGCATGTCAACTCAAGAAACACTTCCAAATTTTTTACCTATTAACGTTCAAGTTGTTGCAAGAGGCACAACAAAGGGAACTACATGGTGATCAAACCAAGTCTGAAAAAGCTATGTTGTTGAAGGTCCAAAAAAATTTGAAAAAAAAGAATAACAACATTGGAAAAAAATTTGAACATCCAAGAAAGTGCCACAATTGTGGCAAACCAAGTCATTAAACAAATAGTTATCCAAAACCTAAAAAGCCTAGAGTTGACAAGGGTTCTAACTCTATAACCAAACTTGCTAGGTCTTAAATCGAAGGAAAGGAGGACAAGCTATCAAAATCTAAAGAAGTTGTTAGTGTTGTGGAGGGCGAAGAAGCAAAGGAGGATGAGTTTGAAGAGAATGTGGACTTCTTTGAAACAAGAGTACAGCAAATTGTTGGTATCTTGACTCATGTGCTACCAAGTGTGTGTAAGGAGACAAGTCTAATTTCAAAGGTTTAAAAAATTCAATGAAAATACACAATGTGAAATTTGCTAGATGGTAAATTCATGGCATGTATGAGAAAGGCAAAATGAGGTTGTTTTCCAATTATGGGAAAATAAAAATTATTGTTGATGTTCTTTATGTTATAGGCCTCAATAAGAAATTGTTATTAGTTGGGACAATTGCAAATAAAAGTAATGTTATGGTACTTGACTTTGGAAAATGTTTGGTCATACAAAACAAGGACCCAAACATCATTGTGGCAAAAAGTTGTCAAAGACATCCCAAAGAATGGACTCTACAAATTAGAGGTTCATTATGAAAAATCACCCCAAGAAGTTGTGGAAACTTGTATTTGAAGACTTTGGACCAAAGTCAAACCATGCTTTGGCATGGGAGAATGGCACACCTACATTATCAAACTCTTTACACAATGAATATTAAAGGTCTAACAATTGGGCTCCTGAAGATAATGAAAGCGACAAGAATTTTGTGTAGATTGCATGGCAAGGAAGCAATCTTGAAAGTTGATCCTACAAAAGTCCAATCAAGAGCAAGAAGTGTATTGCAATTAATACACACCAATTTTTATGGCCCTTTCTTTATTCCATCATTGTTTAGATCAAAGTATTTCATAATTTTTATGGATGACTTTAGTAGGAATATGTGGGTCATTTTTTAAAGAAAAATTTAATGCCTTGTCTACATTTACAACCTTCAAAAATGAAATGGAAAAAAAAAATGAGAAAATTAGTCAAGGTTCTTGGATCAAACAACAATGGAAAGTTCATTATTCAAGACTTCACAAAGTATTGTGAAAATAATGGAATAAATAAACAATTTAGTCAGGCTCACATGACACCACAATAAAATGGAATCTCTGAAAGGAAAAGTTAGACCATAGTTGAAAAGGCCAAGAGCATATTGTTGGAAAGTGGACTTCCCAAAAGTTTGTGGATAAAAGCAGTAAATACCACCAACTATGTAGTGAACCATTCATCATCTCAAACCAATCAAGGCAATACACATAAAGAATTATGGTTCAAAAACAAACTGGATTTGGGACACTTGAAGATTTTTGGATGTGTTGTTCTTGCTCTAATCTTGAATCCTAAGAAAAAAAAATGATTCAAAATCATAACTATGTTGGTTAGTGGGTTATAACATTTGCATAAAAGCCTATAGGTTGTTCAATCCAAGGATTAAGAAATTCATCCTTAGTTGAAATGTTAGATTCAATGAATGCACATTGGATTAGATTTGAGAGTGGTGTTTCATTTCTAGAACATAACACCACAAAAAAAGAAATTAATCCAAATGTTTTTTCTTTCCAACAAAATACCACATCAAAGGAAAGTGAGCACTTTAAGTGGCCGCATAAGATTAGAATGTTTCAAAACATGTCACAACATGAATTAATAGAAGATGATTCACAAGGATCTTAGATATTTTCTTATACAAAGAATAAATCTCAATGTTCAAACCATGACCTCTTTTTAGGAAGGATTGAAGTTAGTAACCAACCAAGAGTTCATGCAAATAATCAAGTGCAATAGTCTAGTGAAGAATATTGAACTAGTGAGTTGTAGCAATGACCAAAAAAGGACAAAAATGTTTCCTAAACATTTTGATGAATTCATTATTGGAACAATTGATTTTGTTTTAGAACCAATTAGTTTTTCAAAGGTAGTTGCAAACAACAAGTGGAAATTAGCAATGCTAGAAAAGATGGATTCCATCTCATACAATTGGATTTGGCAATTATATGAATTGCCCCTAGGAAGAAGCCAATCACAAATAGGTGGGTCTACAAAGTTTTAAATGATTCAAATGGGAAAACTTCCAAATTCAAGGCTAGGTTAATGGCAAGAGGTTGTGAACAAAAAGAGGGATTGTATTTTCAAAAAACCTTTGCTCCAGTAATCAAATGGATCACAATTAGATCTACGATAGCCCTTGCAGCACATTATGGATGGAAAATTTCACAAATGGACATGAAAATTGTGTTTTTAAATGGTGATCTCCATGACGAGGTGTACATGATATAGTTGAAAGGTTTCACACAACTAAGGAAAGAACATTTGGTTTGTAAACTTAATAAGGTTTTGTATGGGCTTTGACAAGCCCTTTGAGCCTAGTATGAAAAAATTTACAATTTTTTTGGAGACTTGCATATGATTAAAAGTGGAGTTAACTCAAATATTTACTACTAGCATCAAGAAGGGTAGATCTTGATAGTCATGCTTTACGTTGACAATTTAATCATCATAGGCAACTTGAAAGAGAAAATTGTTTGGCTCTAGGTGCAACTAGCAAACAAGTTCAAAATGACAAATTTGGGACAACTTAGACACTATCTATGCATCCATTTTAGTTTTACCAAAAAAAGAGTGTTCATGTTTCAAAGACCTTACATTGAAAACATACTATAAATGTTTGGAATGGCAAAGTGCAATGCTATTAAGGTGCTTATGGCAAAAAACACGATATTCACCACAGACATGAATGGTCAAAAGGTGGATGGCACCACTTATAAGAAAATGGTTGGTAAATTGATATATATGGTCAGTACTAGACCTGTTATCAAATTTTCAATGTCAACGATAAGTCAATTTCTAATTGATGTCAATTACCTCATTTGCATGTAGTGAAGCAGATTTTTTGATACTTGAAAAATATTACAAACTATGGAATTTTGTATCGAAGAAAAGATAATGTTGATTTAGAAGTTTTGATGGATGTTGATTGGGCAAGTAATCTAAAGCTTAAAAGATCAATTAATGGTTACATTTTCAAAATTAGAAACTCACCAATGGCTTCTGGGAATGGGAATAGACAAGCTATTGTAACATTGTCTTTGGCGGAAGCAAAATACCATGCACTGATGGAAGGCACCAAAGAGGTGGTTTAGTTAAGGAAATTTTTAACTGAGATCAAACACATAAAACCAAGACCAACTACTATGTTCTATGACAACATCAGCAACATTAAAATGACCAAAAATCATGTCTTTTAATACACCAAGACCAAACATATTGAATGTCATTACCATTTTATATGAAAAAAGGTAATGTCAAAAGAAGTTGCCATACTACACATCCCAACTATTCAACAACAAGCATGGAATTAATTTTCCTAGCATGTGGATGTTGCTCCACATAATGGTATTGCCTTACTTGGATCCCTCACCACAACATTACAGCTAGATTGGAATTATTGCCTCCAACAATTATAATAGACACAAATCCCATCCTTGGGAATATCTTGATGAATAACCTTGGTGTCTAATGGGTTCAATTTTGACACCCCATTACCAACATCTACATGAGTGTTTGTGGGGCTTAGTGATGATAGAGTGTACCAAACTTTATGAATAAAATGATTGGTTAATGTTTGTAGTTTGGTCAATGGCCCCAAAAATTAATGGTAACCCTCAAGGGATAGAAAACCTCAATTCCAACCATTACATCATAGGATGTAACATGCATGACCATTATTCAAGCCTTTATTATAGTGTAGTATGTTAGTTTTGTAGGATTAATTTGGATCACAACCTCTTATTTGGGTATAAATCAAGATGTCTTCGAGCCACCCATTGATGTATGGGTTGAAATTAACATCAGTCAATCCAAGACCATCATGAGGTTTGGCCATAACCACATGCCAAAATTTGGGGTGCACCTTGTAAACCTCCATGCTATTGGCCTCAAAAACCTATTCAAAATTTTTAATAAATATCAAATGTCCTCCAACCTAACCACCACATTTTGTGTTCCCTTGCTTCCCATAATGTGATTATTAAACACAACACGATTATTGATTCCATACCTAGCATGGCCAATGTTGACTCTCAATGGAAAATAATGGTGTCTAGTACATCATTTTGGCCATCCCCAATAAACTCATGGGCGCCTTGCGCCTAGGAATAAAATCAAGTATTTTTTTTGGCACCCCACTAAAAGTTGATGCCCCCATAGGATTGGGAATGATATTTGTTAATACAAATGATTTATGGGAACTGCATTTAGTGCTAATCTTCATCACATTGAGGATCCAACTTTTCATGAACATTTTGTGGTTCATACATTCAAACATTAGCCCTTGTCACTAGTGTGGCCAACCATGACAAACATTTCGGTTGAATTGATGGCCCCAATATGGTTTCCATCATCATGGCCTCTTGAGACATCCAACATATTTTTATTTGGGGCCATTAATCCATAAAAAATCATTTCCCTAAAAATATCTTGGGTTAACATCCAAACCAAAAAATTGGCATCTTTTTTATCCTTTGCCTTCTTTAACCCAGATGCATTTAAACGTCACCTAAGCCACCATGCTTGTAACTAAGGCCTCTAATTGCACAAGCCTAACTTCCATGGTGTTGGGTTAACCTTGACACTATGAAAAAAACGGATGTTTTGCAACTAGGTTTACAATTCAATTTTTGAGATGTAATGACCATTTGCAACTTGTGAGGCAACTTTTTGTCCCTCTACTCCTGGTTCTATGAAGTGATTATACTAGGAGGTACATATGCTAGCGGCGAAGGAAAAGTGCAAAATGTATCTTTAGATGTTAAGTTGTGTTTGTAGTTGAAACCAAATAGTTTACCTCGTATGCATCATTTATGATTTGGAATTGATAGATATATATTTTTAAGTTCAAACACTCCAAATCCTAGAATTTTATGTTAAATTGTCACATGCTTAAACCAACTTTTAAGGATTCGACACCATGTTTGACTTGGCAGCAAATCTCTAGTCACTTAAAATATTATTCCTATCACATATGTTATCCAAATCTAGTTTGCCTTAATTTACTAAAAAGCTAACTACAAGGCGCATTTGCATACCAAATTTTAAACTCTACACCCAAATCAATAAGAAGTTGTGCTACCAAACTGAGAAGGTTTGTGAAATTTCTCTAAGATTTCAAGCTCGCAACACTATCTTTATTTACTTCCATTCCTTCAAAAAATACCACATTCATCCAATCTATTCTCCGTTTTTCCACCATTATTAAAACTAATCATTTTTTTCCTCCCAAGGAAAGTTGTAGGAATAAGTTTTCTCAATATTCAAATAAAAAATTATGTCCAAAATAGAGCCCCAAATGATCCGAATTTGCCTTTTAAAGAAAAGGAGAAGGAAGGAGGTGAAAGAAGACCCCAACTCAATGGCCTATGAAAGGTTCCAATGTTTAGTGGTCTTTGAAAGGTTCTAATGTTCGATGGTCTTTGAAAGGTTTCAATGTTTGGTTGTTTTTGAAAGGTTCCAATGTTCGGTGGTCTTTGAAAGGTTCTAATGTTCAGTGGTCTTTGAAAGGTTCTAATGCTTGGTGGTCTTTGAAAGGTTCTAATGTTTGACGGTCTTTGAAAGGTTCCAATGTTTGATGGTCCTTGAAAGGTTCCAATGTTTGATAATCCAATGCTTGGTGGTCTTTAGAAGGAAAAGGAAAAGCATCATTTTCACCTTTTCTCATTTTCCCCCCTAAAATTTCTACATGAACCTTCTTTTTTTCCATTGATCCTAAGGTTTTACTTTACCATGGTTCTAAACCATTATTTTATGCCTTTCTTTATTTTTCCTTGACCTATAAATTACAATCACGCATCTTAATGTACCAAGTCTTCCACATATTCATTATCGAATTGATTTTGATTGAAGATATTTTTTCCTTTCCTTAAATTCATGGCATCATGCATGAGCACTTTTTACAGGCTTTAAGCTACACAAGTGAATGAAGAATCGCCTCCAAAGTCATCCTTATATTTGACATTCATGCAACATCTTCGTGATGAAGATTCCGAACTATGAAAGGTGTGCCCTCATCTTGAAGTTGAACCCCCTCGAGCTTGGTATTATTACATTTTTCCAAACTTTCACACCCTGATGATTTTGTTACAAGTCAACCCTGCTTCTAGTGATGAACCTGAAATTGTCTGTGAAGGTTGTTACAAAACTAAAGACACTTATATCTTCGCATGGTCTTCAATTCTCAACGTTGGACATTATCGTTGGTTGCATGGTCTAATTTGTCGATTGTTTCCTAATAGCAAATCAGACTATTTAATTCGCACCATTCGACGCATCCTAGATTTCCTACAATTATGAACTATCACTATGGCATAACCCAGGATTTAACATGTAATTGCAACTCCTCTTTAAATTTATCCATAATCTGAATAAATGTTCCATTCATCAAGAAATTCATGTTGCCACTTGCACCCTATCACATTATTTATTTAATCATTCAGATGTGTCAAATTAATCTTACGCTTATAATGTTTAAATATTATTATATCTCCATTAGACCTCTCATTGACACCCCCTCAATTGCTTCATGAATTTCAAACATCTTTGCTATCCACTAAATATCAAAACAAGACTAATGTTTTATTGAACATTACGAATTTTGGTGTTTACTTTTAACCCCAACCCTCTAGAAATTTGTCACCCCTAATCACGTAATTGAGGTTTAAAACTATGATTACTAGTTTTTTGTTGAAAAAAAGAATTAACTCAACACCTTATTCAATATCGAATTTCAAATTAAAAAAAAAATCACCCCCCAATGGAACCATGCGCACTCTTCATTCCTTATTCTAACATGAAGTTGCTAAAAACCCCTTTAATAACCTTACCACATTTGAATATCCCTGATGCAATTTTTAAAAATTGAGACTATCGCACATGGTTATGTTAATATGGCTCACGCAATTCATTATATTTCTACACCCACGAGTGTTATTAAACAAGTTGCATGAGTTACAAAAAATTCAACTCACCGTATATACGGTCACATTCTAATGCAACTCATTAGAACTTAATTACAACTTTGTCACAACAACTCATTTTTGAAATTATTATGCAATTCCCTTATGATTACAACCATAATGTCATGTTGATGTCATTTTTTGTCCATTTATCAAATTTTAACATGTGGCAATATAAGGATTTTTTGGTGATTTTTTTTCACTATTAGAAAATGCGTCCTAGTTCACTCTGGGTTTCACTAGATTTTTGAGTGAAATTGGACAATTTTACCTAATGAAATTGTTTAACCCCCTAGTGAACGGGGACCAGTTGCTACGGACAATGACTTGTTTCATTAGTACCTAGTGAAACAAGGTTACTCTAAAGTGAAATACAAATTTACCAAACCATTCACTTACTAGTTAATTAACTAACCAGTATGGAAATTAATTACATTTTAATTATTTAATATAAAATATTATTGATAATTTCATGATTTTTAAAGTCTATTATTTGTTGACACGTGTCACTACATACGCTAGGTTAAAAACTTAACCTAAGTAGGTAGGCCATGTAATCAACCTAGGCACCTAGCTTAGAAATTCGATAAGAAAATATTCAATTAACATACCATTGTTGACCACACATAACACCACCCATGAGGTTTGATCCCTTGACCTTTGGAATGGAGGCAAACATCCTTACCATCAAGCCACCCCATTTGTTGTGATAATATGTTACATTACATTATATTTATTAAATACTTCATTTTAAACATTACAAAAACATAAACTTTGAAAATTCATATCTTATTGAGATTTTGTTCAAATGAAATGATTTGAGTTTATTTTTAAGAAAATTCAATAATGTACATAATTATAGTTATTTCCTTTTGAAAGTTTGAAATCATTTGAACAAAAAAAAAGTTGAATATCATTATTCAATAACATTTCAATGACCATTCTTTTGAAAAAAAAATTTTAATAAATGAATTTTTTTTGTTAATATAATAATACTACCTATGTTAAGCTACTTTCAATTATTAAATGATTATTTTTCATTAATTGAAATTATTTCACCCTACATTATTTACGGTTATTTATGGTTATTTTCAATTACTTTTGGTTATTCTAAGTTTTTTTTGGCTAATTTAACTTATTTCACCTTAGGTTATTTTCAGCTATTGTAAAAAATTTGGGCTATTTTATGTTATTTTGGGCTATTGTATATTATTTCAATTTAAACTACTTGTAGTTATTATAAATTACTTTTGGCTATTTTAACTTATTTCACCTTAGGCTATTTTCAATTATTGTAAGTTCTTTTGGTTATTCTATGTTATTTTTGGCTATTGTAGATTATTTCAATTTAAACTACTTGTAGTTATTATAAATTACTTTTGACTATTTTAACTTATTTCACCTTAGGCTATTTTCAATTATTGTAAGTTCTTTTGGTTATTCTATGTTATTTTTGGCTATTATAGATTATTTCAATTTAAACTACTTGTAGTTATTATAAATTACTTTTGGCTATTTTAACTTATTTCACCTTAGGTTATTTTCAACTATTGTAAGTTTTTTTGTCTATTCTATGATTTTTTGGCTATTGTAAATTATTTTAATTTAGACTACTTGTAGCTATCAAAAATTACTTTTGGTTATTGAAAGTTATTTCACCTTAAGTTATTTTTGTTTATTATAAATTATTTCACCTTATTTTTGGCAATCCTAAGCAATTATAATATATGGCTATTGGTTGTTCTTTTATTAGTGCTATTGGTGGTTATTAATGGTTATTAATACCTATTCTATTTGTGGCTATTAATGTTTTTTAGTGGTTATTCTATTAATGGCCATTAGTAGTTATTCTATTGGTGGCTATTGATGGCTATTGGTGGTTATTCTATTGGTGGTTATTTTATTAATGGCTATTGGTGCTTATTTTATTAATGGTTATTCTATTAATGGCTACTAGTGGTTATTCTATTAATGGCTACTAATGGTTATTCTCTTAATGGCTACTGGTGGTTATTCTATTAATGGCTATTGGTGACTATTCTATTAATGGCTACTGGTGGTTATTCTATTAATGGCTATTCATGATTATTCTATTAATGGCTATTGGTGGTTATTTTATTAATGGTTATTGGTGACTATTTTATTAATGTCTATTCATGATTAATTTATTAATGGCTATTGGTGGTTATTCTATTTATGGTTATTCATGATTAATCTATTAATGGCTATTAGTGGCTATTTTATTAATGGTTATTCATGATTAATCTATTAATGGCTATTGGTGGTTATTCTATTAATGGCTATTGGTGGCTATTGTATTAATGGTTATTGGCGGCTATTCTATTAATGGCTATTGGTGGCTATTCTATTAATGGCTATTGGTGGCTATTCTATTAATGGCTATTGGTGGTTATTTTATGAATGGCTATTGGTGACTATTTTATTAATGGCTATTAGTGATTACTCCGTTATAAACCATTGGTGGCTATTGATGGTTATTTTATTAATAACCGGTTATTAATGGTTATTTTATTATAAATTATTGTTGGTTATTATATGTTATATTACAACTATTGGTGATTATTGTATTATAAATTATTGTTCGATATTCTATGTTATAATATCATAGGTTATTGGTAGTTATTATATTGTAGGGTATTTGAAATTATTTTTCATAGGTTATTATTTTCTATTTTAAGTAATTTTTACCTTAGGTCGTTATATTTTGTTTTAGATTATTTTAAAGTTATTTTGCTTAGTATAAAATAATTTATAATAACATAAAATAAAATGACCTTGAATAATTTATAGTATAATTTGAAATAACATATAATAATTTAGGGTGCAATAATTTATAATAGCCTATAATAACGTAAAATATAAGTTAGAATAACTAAAGTAACTTAAAATAATATAGGGTATATCATAAACTAACATAAATAATATTTTTAAAAACATAGAAACAAACCCATTTGCTATAGTAAATTGTAATAGTGAATTATGTTAACTAGTAATAAAACATGATATCTACATGGTGATATTATAGTGAAATAATTTTCACTAAGTGAAACCAGTAAAATGCAATGAAGTTATTTCACTTTTAAGGTCCCATAGTGATTTAAACTAATAAATTACACCCCACTTTAGTAGTAGTGTTTGAAATATTGATATCCATCATCCATTATGATTATTCATTTCAAATGGTCTTAGATTATAACACTTGGCATAATCAAACATTGTCACATGGCATATTAATTGAATTTTGGAAACACACACACACACACACACACACACACACACATATATATAGTTATAAGTAGGTAAGTTGGTAGCTCCTACATACCAACCTACCTACTTATTTATTTACTTACCTACTTATTTAAGTAGGCAAGTAGGTAGGAAGGTAAAAGGGTAGGTGAACTAAATAATATCCACATAACTTTTTAAATTTTTTTTGTGTTTTGCTTTTAGGGTTAATCATTTATGAGTTCATCCCAACATGGCACATGTATTTTAATGTGAGAATGCAAGAGATGACACCCTTTTTATATATTTCGTGAAATGAGATTTTAAAACAAAGCATATGGGTTAAAGTTTTTAGTTGCACCTTAGTTGTAATTGAGTTAAAACTACAAAAAACATTTTCCTTCATGCTTTGTGTTTGATTTTAATTTTGTAATTGATTGTTTAACATAATTATTTCAAATTTAATTGTTTGAATTAAATATTTGATAATTAATCATTTAAATAATTCAATTAATTATTTTGATAATTGATGATTTGAATTCAAATAAAATTGAATAATTGTTCACTTAATTTAAAATATATATTATCTAAATTATTTTCATTAATGAATCAAATTTAAATAGTTAGTTAATTAATGAATTTAGATAATTAGTTATTAGGTAAGTAGTTATCTAATTTAAAATATTTATTTATTATTTGAATTAACTAGCAAAATATTTATTTAAATTTGATTGATGAATTCATATGAATGGTTTATTATTCAATTTAAGTAATTAATTCGTAGTGATTAAATATATTACATATTAATTATTTATTAATAAATTATTAACAACTAATGGCGTCTGGGTGGCCACATAGTGGCATAGTTTTGGCACAATTTCATGGAGAGTGGGAATGCAGACACATGGCATATTCACATGTATGAAAGTTGTATGCTAGTTGTAGAAAAGTTCTTCAATGTGTAGCTCATTTTAATAGTTGCATGTTATTATTATGTAATGCAACTTTTTAAAAAGTCAAATGTAATTGACTACATGTGTAAATACAATAAGTATAAATTACCATATATAAAACACATTTAAAACTTTGGTGGAACTATTGAACAATTATTATTTTTTTGACATGAAAATTTATTTATTAAATCATCGCATTTATAAAGTGTAGTTGCATAGGAGTTGCACTTATGAAAACGTAGTTGCAACACAATTGTATTTGAGTGGTTTTTTAGCTTTAGTTACAAGGTGGTGTTGTTTCCATGGACATGATTTCTTATAATGTGAATTGGTTTAGTGGCCGACCTTTGTTGGCTGTACCTTTCCCTTTCTTGCCTTTCCTAGAACCCTGGCCATTACTGGCATTTGATGTTTATGATTGGCCTTGTTTCAACTCTAGATGTAATGTGACACAATGGTCCACATCATGACCATAAACCTTGCAATGAGAACAAGGTTTGTTGGGGTTAAGGTTAGTGGTATTGAAGATTAAAAAAATCCTTGTTCCAATGAAGCCCACCACATTTTTAACACCTATCCTTCCCCCCATTGCTAGCAAAATATGATGTGGAACCACCTTGTTTTGACCTAGCCCCCTTGGTCTTTTGTGGGGCAACCTTATAAAGTTAGCCACAAGGTTGTTGAACTAATGGTATGGATGCATTCATTAGGTTTTTTTCTTGTTGAATTCAAATGTAACCACCCATTCCTCCACCATGTTCATCTCAATGTGTTTCGATAACTAAACCACACTCAACAAAGTGGGTTGTGTGGGTTGAAATAACATAACATCCCACACCCAATGCTTAAATTCCTTGTTTACGATCCCATGCCAAAATTGGACTGCATGAACTTCCATTATGCCTTGTGTCACCATGATCAACCTACACGTCCATGCATAGGTTTTCCCTAAGTTCACGTGGGTCTTACACTAAAACTCCCCTAAACTTTTCAATTTTTCAATTTGAATCCCTTGATAATTTTATTGTAACTTTTGTAAAAATTCCATAATTGGATTGAATGTAAGTACATTAAGACCCCACATTCTCATGGAAGAATTGATACCATCACTTTTGGTGGTTTCACCATTTTTATTCATCCCACCCCCTCTAGTTGAACCACTATTAAAAACCAATGTTGCAACCAAATCTAAAGTTGAAACAATTGTTGGGACCATAGGTATTTCAATAATAGACACATAGTTGGGTGACCAATATAGTCACCACTTTTTAGTATGAACCTCATGGGCATACTTGAACTTGTGGTAATCATTTGTATGCTATATATATGCCCCTCCAAATGCTAGAATAAACCTTTCCATGCCACGAAGGTGTAAATAACTAAAGATTTCACATATGTTACATATCACACCAAATTATCAAACTCTTAGATGAATTCATCTAATTCAATGCAAGGTTTTTTTTGTGGAAAGTTTTCGCCACCTAGCAACAAAAAAAAGGGTTAACGGATCCAAGAAAGGGAATTTTGAGATTTTTTTTCTAATCACCATATTTCAAGAAAAAAAGTTGGAAGTTGCCCGATTTAGATAGTGTGTTCCATTAGGTTTGTAGAATTAGGCAAGATTCCAAAAAAGATTTATTAGTCCACTAGGACAATTGCCATTTATTGCTAATTAATGTTGAGGATCCTCGCCAATACACCTACTTGAAAATTTTGAAAAAAAAAAAGCCATGGTTCAATGGTGTTAATTGCCTTCAAATATTGACAAGGTTCCTTGGTGGTTCCATAAATGTCATCCCTATCCCACAACAATGGTGTAGTGACAAACTTCAAAAGTGAACATGCCTCATAATTTGAAGAATTCCCCCATATGATAAATGAAGTTAATGTGGGTGGTCAAAACCACAACCCACACCTAATAAAACCAATGGCGATAATAACCCTATTGAACTTATTGTGATTTAACCTACCTTTTAAACCATGATTCCCATAACATAAACCCAAGGATGTTGCACTTATATGGTTAGGGCACTTACACTTGCAAAAACATTTCGCAAAGCCAACAACACTTGGGCACATTGTGAACACAAAAGTTGGGTAGTAGTCATTAATTCGATTTCATCACAACACCAAACAATGAAGTATCAAGGTGATCAAATCTAAGGATATCCACACTTCAACATCCCAATACAACTTAACCTTGGTTCAAAATTTAATCAATATGTATGGGTAAATCAAGTTTTGAATATTGATAAAGATTGGATATAGCTTTGTCCCATGGTCAACCATTAAGCATAATTATCATGGTCCCAAGTTCATTATGGTGACAAAAGCACATGTGGGAAGGCACATGGCTTTCACCTAAGGTTTTACAATGAGCAATATGCACAATTCACCAAAAGGCCAACCTAAGGGTGTGTGCTCACCTTCAAGTCATAATCAAATGGCACATGCCTTGGCAACTCCCTTATCCCTAAAAATAATTGACAACTCCACCAACATATTGACAAGAAACAAATGCAACCAAACAAACACAAGTGGAGATGCACAAATCATGTAACATAATCCCCATTTTTGTGATCTTCACACACAAATTACAACATGAATTCTAATAGGAATTCACCCCATTCGTTAATGGTGTAACATTCCACCACCTATAGGTGATGAGGGTGGGTGCTTAGCAACACAAGAAGTTGGTATTGAAGAACTCAACAAAATCAACCCCACAAACACCACCTTTTTACATTCCATGAACATGCTTTCAAATTTTTTCATCTCCAAATGTTTCTCACATTGGTTGTGTTCATCTTCAATAACTTAATGACATAAACACTAGAAGAAAAATGGATTTTTATGACTAGCCTATGCAACTATTTTTAAATCTCTTGTATCATATGCAATTGAAAATTCCTTAATTGCCTTGGACAAGTTGCATGTGTCCTTAGTTGCAAACCACAAATGAAGTCAAAGTCAACATGTACGATTTCATTCGTATGTGAAATGTATGGTTTATGTGACTACCATGCAACTAAGTAGGTTGGACCTTACATTGTGCCGTGTGTACAACTAATAAAAGTGCCAAGTTTGCAATATGACACATGGTATGTTTATTAGCCTATGGAGGCCTAACCTAGACTAATGAGGTGTAATCTTTAACAAATCAAAGGATTACACATGGTAGTTTGTAGATTAATTGTTTGATCAAATTACAAGGTGACATGTGACAATTTATAGGTTTTAAAAATTGAATTACAAGGAAACATGTGACAATTTGTAAGTTGATATATGATCAAATTATAAGTTGACACTTGGCAATTTATAGATTAATTTTTCAACAAATTGTAAGGTGACACATGGCAATTTATAGGTGGTTTAGGAGGCTTAAGGTAGTTATGCCTAGTCCACCTATGTAGGTTTGTAGGTTGGCCTATTTACTTTCCTAACTAGCCTAGACCTACCTATACACGTTAAGTAAGTAGGTTTAGGCTAGGTAGTAGCTAAGTAAGCCTAGGCTAGAAAGTAGGTTAGGTTTTTTAACTCTATTTTATTTTTATTTTAGCCTTTAAAGGTCAAGCCTATTTGATTGGTTCATTTCAAATGGCAATTGGTTTTTAAATTTTTTTTGTGTATATTCAATGTTTTACTCCATTTATTTATATAATTTACAAATTTGAAAGCAAAAACAAAAGATATGGGATAAGCTTTTAGTTGCAACCTAGTTGCATGAACTAACAATTACATAATAACTAACAACTACTAATTAATTAACTAGGTTAGGTTAGGTACCTAGGTTAGGTTAATGTAAGTCAAGTTAGGTTAAATATCTACATTAAGTTAACGTAAATTAAGTTAAATTAAGTTAGCCGAGGTATTTACGTCACATTGCGCTACCTATTAGATTAGATTAGGTTAGGTAATTGGGTTAGGTTGAGTTTAGCTAGGTACCTAGGTTGGGTTAAGCTAAGTTATAAGCCTAAAGTGTATAAATGCATGAACTTTCCACATCCAAATCATGGACGAAAATTTATAGTCTGATTATAGGGGTCCAAAATGTTTTTAAAACTTCTTATCATAGGGGTGGGGTGTCCGACTATTAACTTACCCAAAATTCATTAGCCTAATGTTTGATGTGTAGATTAGGCAGAAAACAAAAATAAACCCTAAATGAAAAATCCCACATGGATGAAATCCCAACTACATCCACATTATGGTTGAAAAACCTTTTAGGTGGATGAAAATTTGAAAAAAATAATACCAAAAAGGAAAAGCTCAAAATTTGAAAAAAAACAAGATGCAACATGTTCAAATTGGAATAGGTTTGGAAAAAGTGAAGAAATAAATTAAATGGAAATAGACCCCCTTTGACCCTTTATCTCGAGCCTCCCAAGTTTAAGGAGGAGTTCGAAGGTTGACAATGATGGTGGTGCAAATATCCATACTCTTATTTGCATGTTGCCTCCTCCCCCTCCCCCTTTTTTTTGTCTTTGTTTTTTTAATCTCTATTTTATTCCTCTTTTCTTTTTCTTCTTTCTATTATTGTTGTTATGTTTCTTTTTCACCAAGACAACAATGATGACAAGGAAAGGAGTTTTTTGTTGCTCTTTTTCCTCTCGTTGCCACCTAGTTTTTTTGTGGTCTTTGTTTGTTGCACACCCTATATCAAATTGTAATTTTAATGCAATACATGACACAATAAACACTACATATTCTACATTAATGGATGAAACCACAAAGTTTACCTCACAAATGTCATGGTCCATGACCTTTTGTGTGGGAAAAATCACATTCTTTTGTATTGACATCACCGTTGTCATATGTTTTTGTGTTGTGTTGTTGAAATGTTTAGTACATTATTGTGATGTCTATTGTGTTGCAAAAGACAAATGTCATTGTTTATTTTCAACTTGAGATGATGATGTCATTGTTATTACAAGTTTGATTTGAAAATGAAATGTTGTGACTTATTGCTACAAGCTTGTGAGTGTGTTGTTGTTGTTACAAGCTAAGTGAATTTTTTTTTTGAGTGGATGTTGTTGTAGGAAATTTGTTGCAATACAGTGAGAGGGCTCAATTGTAAAAAACTATTTTGCACAAGGATAATAGGTTCGAATGGGAAAGCTAAGGTAACACTAATTAGTTTGGAGTTTATTTTTAGATGGTAACTAACATTGGATTGTAAATTTTAAATGTAAACATTTTAAAAATTCAATTGGAGTTTGCTTACTTGTTACCATTAACTTATTCTGACGCACTCCCAACTCTTTAAAGGACCCAAATGTGGGTCCAAATGGAACACAACGGAAGAGGGAGGAGTCGGGGTATGCTCCTTAGCTCACAACACTTTGAGGGGTAGAGGGGCGTGTTGGAGCTCCGGGATGGGACTAGGAAGAGTTGACAAGCTTCACTCACTCACACGGGCTTGCACACAACCCACACAAAGTGGTTAGTGCATAGTTGGAGCACCCTTGGTGCTAGGACGAGCCACGGGCAACACGGACACATAAGACTCACCACGGCCCGGACTTGGGGGAAGCCACCACCTTCCCCCTTATAGTATACTCTGTAGCTCTCCACGGAGGCTACATCCGAATGGCTATTTTTCCCGGGACTCCCGAGTGGGAGTCCCGAAATCGCACCAAATGGGACTCTTGCAACTTTGGAGCCCCATAACTTTGCAAGCAGACCTCATATCGCGATGCGGACTGAAGCAAAGTTGTAGCTCTCGTCGAGAGCTTTCCAACGATATGTTGCACGCCCCCTGCAGCTAAGTAAATTGGGTCGATTCCCGGCTTTTTGCGGTCGGGAGTCAAACTGGCAGTTCAACTCCCGGTCCTTCTTTTGGTCATAACTTGTGTTTCAGATGTCCAAATGAGCAATGCGAGCCCATTTTAGACATCTACGCTTTAAGAGCTTTCCAATGGTATAAAAAACGCCACAAGAAATTGAGGTTTGACCCCTGAAATTGCTCTATGAAGTTTTGGGAGTCCACCGGGACTCCATCTCCCAAAGTGGGAGTTGCCTTGGGAGTGTGAGGGTTCACTCCCTCACACTTTCTAACACTTTCTTACACTCCCGGGAGTTTGTGATGTGATTCCCGAACTTTTTCTTGGCCCGCACCCTTGCAATGCCTTTGCCTTGACTTCTGGGCTTCCTTTTGGTTCACACCCTTGCAAGCCTTTTGCCTTGGTCGTGAGCCCAAGGCTAGGGTTGCGACATTTGATCCACATAACCAACTTATAAACCACAACTAAAAGAATGAAGGTTCATGAATTGCTATTTTAAACAAAATCAAAATATTTCAAAATGTGAAATCAACAACTAAATCATACTTAACAAAACATGGTTAATACAATCATTACATTGAACTACATTCAATTAGGACATATGGATTTCTTAAAAAATGTAGATGAATTTGTGGTCAACAAAAATGGAGGTCTGGTTGATAATATTGTGAAGGCATTGAATGTTGATAGAAATGCATTAGATAATGGAAAGGATTGAATGATAATATTAATTCATCATGCAATTTAGATAAGTTATCTCGATAACTTTGCCCATGACATTTTTTTGACTTTGTATAGCAAAGTGATGATGCATGTATATTTTTCCAAGACAAATTGTGTTTACACCTCAAGTAATTCCCCAATTTAACTCTCAATTGATATCTTGGTTGTTCATGTCCTTGAAGTTTTTCATGGTTTGTTCAACAATAAAATCTTAGTTATGATTTCCACTCTTTTCAAGTAAGTCAAGTGGTCTTGGCAAATATTGAACTTTGTGATTTATGATTTCCATTAATTGATCAATGTTAATTTCCATTTGATCACAAATCAAATATGCAACAGACAATAACATGTGAAGACATTTAGTATTATTGTAATGTGAATTTCAAAAATTTCAAGTAATTTTTTAAAAGGGCGCTTTAAGATTCCAAAGGTGTTTTCCACTATAAAGTGACCACATTTATGTTTCATATTAACAACATTTCAAAAAAAGGATGGTGGCCTCCTTTTTTATAAGGAATCATCAGCCATTAAACAACATGAACTAGATACATATAGTGGAATGCCATCTTGACAACCCTCTTGTGGATCAAAAAAGACCATGGAGTTGTGTGTTTTTGAATAAAGTCCAAACAATAAAAATACACAAATGTCTTTGACAATCCGAAACATATTAACAAATGTGTTTGTAAATTATTTTTCATAATTAATAGTAGTTTGTGCAACCATGCAATAACCTCTTATTTTATGAAAATAATAATTTTTAGAAAAAGGGTTTTGGTAAGTAATAAGATTCACATCTTGGTTAGGTTTTTGAGTAACATTTTATCAATTTACTTTTAAACTACAACTCTATAGACAATCTAATTATAAACATTTATAAACAATCCTAGTAGGTACTATTCATGTAAATAGTGAATGTTATTAGTGGACATCATATATACTTCTAGAAAAACATGTACACAAGAATCTCATTATTCCTATGCATGCATGTTCAAACTAGACACAATGTATAGATTCAAATTCATAAAATAATAGGAAGATTCTATGAATGTTATTGCAAATAAATAATAACACAAAAGATTCAAACTAAGCTCTTCAAGTAGGTTAGGTGGTTCTTGCTATTAATTAAAGTAGTTATTTAACACTAATTCAAAACATGGAGCATCAACTAATAACTAAAGTAATTACTTGTTAAGGGTAGAACTATGTTGTCCCTATTGGACATTGTGGACAGAAGTGGAGTATCAATGTTTGATAGGGTGGATAGAGGACTAACAAAATAGAATATGTCAATTGATTATGATTTATTAGGAGTTTGAATTGAAGCTTATGGTGGAAACTTGAGGAGGATTTTTAGAGGAGTTTTGAAGATGGATGAACATTAGGATTATGATCATGATGAGAACATTGAATAGTTTTGGGAGAAAAAGAAAAAGAAACTTATGTTAAAGTTAGAGATCAATTTTGATGGAAAAAAACACTAATACTACAATGTAATTTTGTTTCATGTCTTTTGTTTTCCAATATGATATGGTCTGATTTTATTTTTAGATCATTGCATTTAAGCAATAAATTATGTAGATATGTATTTTATAATGTATTTTGTGTTGAATTTTACTTTTGATTTCTATAGTTGTTACTATACCAACTTTATATGTTTCAAAATAATATGTTAAGTATAGAATTCTAGAATAAAAAAATGTGAAAATATCAACATTTACCATTTGGTGACCATCCATGGGATTGAATTTGGGGTAGAAAATTCAAGATTCTATGAATTTTTTTTTGTTTTGGTTGTTTTTTGTGCAAAACATAAAAAGGTTATTGTGAGAGATTTTTTTCCCTTTGGTTTTACAAATTTAAAATTGGTCAAGAAGTTGTTAAGATTCATTTATGCGCAAAAAAATGTTGTAAGGATTTAAATTTGTAGCAATTTTTTTTTCCAACGAAGAGTGGTAGAATGGGGACATACATGAATTAGATGGTGACTTGAAGTTTGTAGAGACAACTAGATCAAGTTCTAATTCAATAGAATGAAGAAGAAAATGGAGTAGAAGAAGAACGATAATTGTTGAATCATGTAGCATAGTTTCACATTCCAAAAAGAGTACAATATACTATGTCAAGAATACCCAAGATAGAGGAGTGACTTGCAAGGTACATGATGTTGTTTGTAATAATTATGGAACCTTGGGAAACATTTATTGGTAGAGCAATGAAGTGACCCAATATCCAAGAAAAGTTATCGATGATGTTAGTACCTTTGGACATTGAATTAGAAGGATGGGGAGACAATGCAAACAAGGTTACCCCTATAGATTTGCAATGAAGGATACAAGAAGGAACATAGATGAGTTTGTCATCTCGAAGACATGGTACTTTGTATAGATCCAAAGAGATGTTATGTGTCCATGAAGAAATATAGAAAAGGTTGGAGATAAAATCCGGAGATAGAGGTTTTGTCTTGTAATTTGCTTCACCTTAATATTGGCAACCGCATGAGGAGTGGGACAACGATCTAGACAATGATGAAGTTGAAAATGCAATACTATATGTCGAAATTGTATTTAAAATAGAATATCTAAAAAAATAATGCCCTAATAACATGGGTTTACATGGTGTAATGTGTTAGGAGAACTTAAAACATAGCACAATGTTATGTGTTATTTTCACTTAAGCAAAATATTTTGTGTAACATTTTCCTACCCTTGAATACAAAGAAAAAAACTTTTAAATGTTTTTATGTATTGTGAATAAACCATTGTATTTTTAATCAATAATGGAGACATTGGTTATGACGTGATCAAATTGGATTAGTTAATTGTGAGGAAAAAATAATGCTTAATAGTTTGCATGATGAGTTGGGGTTATGTCATGACCTTCTAAGATTTGGCTACAATTATGAATAAAATCATATTGCTAGAATCATGAATGTGAAATTTGGTGGAGTTGCATTAAGGCAATATGGTTTTGGAATGGGTTTTTCATGAACATTGGTAGTAGACCATTGCATGGTTTAGCCACATGTCTAATAGTACGTGCATTGTCAACATGAAAGATGAAATAAGGGGTTGGCCTGGTCCATGAGAACCATTGCTAGAGTTATGTTGATGGAAAAAAGTTCATTCCCACGATTGTTCCATTGGGTGTCTTGTAGATCATTCTTGATACCAATTGGAATACAAGTTGGAGGGACAATTTTCCTAGTCTTGTTTGTATTCAACTTTCCCAATTTATAGCTTGTTCTTGGGATGAGTTAGCTATACCATGGATAAATAGTTCATGGAATCATATTCATGCTTACGCGAATTAGAATTGGTTTCAAACACCTCTGCTTATTTTTAGTTCTTCAAAGAGTTTTACAATTTGACTTATTGAGAGCTTAGTTAAGGAAGATAGAAAAATATTTTGGAAGGGTTTCAGAGGCTCAAAATGTTATGCATTCATTGTGGCATTTTGAGGGAAAGTGTTGGTAGGAAGTGGAGCTCTGAAATATGTGAATAAGTTCATGTCTGATTCAATTTGGCAATCATTCAAAGTTCAGGAGCAGAACAAGTACATGTGTTGTGTTTGTCCTATCATGTGTATCAAAAGTGTAAAGTGCTGTACCCACTATTGTACAAGGGTTTTTTTGGTGTTGCAACTCATATGCAAATGTGATACCTAGTAAAGCCTACCGAAACATAATAGATCAGCCAAGTGGAAAAATGTCCAACTACCTACCAAAGTGCTCGTTTAGGTTTGGCACTCAGTTGTCGAATAATTATTTTACTTTTTTCAAAATTCACTTTAGCAATAAAAAGAATAAAAAGGAATATTGTTTAGGAACATAAACATTTTTTAAAGGTGCGGTGCATTCACACTTGGTGTTAGGGACTAGAGTTGAAGCCCCCCCCCAACCCTAACACCATGCTAGTCATTAATTAGGACTTACACCTACTTACCATGAACATTTTATGTTAAGTTAAACATTCACTTAGCATTAAGCTATCACCCATTTTAACATCAGGTGCCACCTAGGATGCCACCTAGATTTTCATTTAACACTGACTTAACATCAAGTGTGAATGCACCCATAATATTAGTTATTGGGAGTACTAAGATACCAAGATAAATAACAACAAACAACAACAACAACAACAACAAACTTGTAACTGGGATTTTCACACACACACACACACACACACACACACACCCTTTTACTATCATTGACCAACATACCAATGATGTGAATTGCTGAAATGAAAATCATTGAAGGTCCTCTCCCTTTGTCTTCAAGCTTCTCCTTCCTATTCCCTCCCCTCCCCTCCCCAACCCACAAGCTTTTTTTTGGGTCACAGTCTGTTGATTTGGATGAGCCAACAGCGAGTTGGATAATAGTGCCTGTGGAACACTTGTGCTATGCTCTTCTATCATCATCATCACCTCTCAATTGTTGTTGCATCATCACATTCTGCATGAAACCAGTAGTAGTAGTAGTAGTAGACATCAGGGCAGCTTGATTTGGTATCTCGGCTATTATGAGTTTGGTGGCTTTTTTATGCTTGTGAGAGTGAACCAAAAGCCACCAGCAAACCATCCATTGGAAGCTTCTTTTTATACTAACTAAGTTGTGGATGAACCCCAACTGAGTTGTGGATGAACCCCAATTGAGTTGACATGTTGGGTTACCACATACGGTTACTGGGTAGATTGTATAGATATATGTAAGATATTATTACATCGTTTACTAAGTAAAGTTGATGAATTTTAGATGTGCTGTACATAAGTAAGGGCTAATGGGTTGTTACGTAGGTGGTTAACAACATAAACTGCGTTAACTTAACCACCATAGTTGGTTAGGGGAACTGGAACCCAATGGAAAAGTGTTATGTATCCAACCATCATCCATCCATTGCTGATGTTGCGGTGCACTGGTGGCTGTTGGTTCACTCCAGCTTTCACGGTAGTGTGAACCGGCACTCACCATCCCACCATCCACTTGATGCCTGTTATAACTTGGTTGTGGATGAACCTCTTGACCGGCAGTTTATTTTTTGGGATGAATTTCACGTTACAATCATAATTTTTATTCATTATTATTATTAGTATTATTTTTTTAAGAATAAATTTGAAAAAAAAATTGCCAAAAAAATTGGAAAAAAATTGCCAAACTTTCAAAACCACAATATTGAAAGGAAAAAAACCGTGCTCTTGACTGCGGTAATATCTGATTTCACCTTGGTGATCCATTCTATAAAGAAGTAGGTCCTATATATGGGGGTAAATAGGTACAAAAATAGTTGACTACCAGGTAACTAGATGGTTTATTCATAGGTAAAAACCGTTTTTACTACCTACCTGCTAACAACCGGCGAACTTGCAGGTGGTTAACAGGAAGTCATATAAAAAGCAACCAATCTAACCACCATGGTTAGATAGGGAACTGGTACACCAACAGAAAACTGCTTCATGACCACTTACCATCCATCCTTCATGGTGCACTCATGGGTGCTGGGTCACTCTGGCCACTTAGGAACCCCCCCTCCTCCCAACCCCTTCTTCTTCAGGTTCCAGCTTCCTGTCTGTCTCTGCAACTTCTAGTTGCTACCAAAAACAAACAAGAGTGGTACTATACCGAGTGGTGCAGCATTTGTTGCAGCATTTGTTCTCTTATTACTACATACTTTCTGTAGCCTTTCTGTCCCTGAAAACAGATTATCCAAATTCAGAACCTGGCAGTTGAAAAATTGTGTGTTCCCCTGGCCACCCTCGGGTATAATGCCCATCCCATGCCCACCACTCTATACAGGTGACAGAATCCAGATTTAACGAGAAAATCAACAAAAATCCATGTTTTATTTCATTTTGGATCTCCTGGAAAAAAAAGAAAAAAAGAAAATTGGGGTTTGATAAAAAAAAAAACTTTTTGTTGATGAGTTTTGTGAAATTGACCAAATGCCACACTAATATGTTGTATATATTGTATAACAACATATGTATGGTCTAAGGCTCCACATTGAAACCTTAACCTCTAAATGTCAAAGAAAGACAATATTACATTAAAAAGGTCCACCATGATGTTGGGGGTTTAATGGTTTGTAAGCTCTAGATACCCCAAATGATCCATAGCCTGATCTTGTGAAAAAAAAAAGAAAAAAAAAAAAGATTTTTTTTTTTTTTTTCCCCAATAAAGTTATGTCTACACTGGGGCACACCGCGTGCCTAATGGCTCCACACCACCTTGTGGCATGTTCAAACCAGTAATAGCTAGTCAAAAATTCACAAAATGTGAACACTCACACTAGTGAACACCCGTTGAAATGTGGGGACCTAATCACATTGTTCCATTGATTTCTCTCCAAACCTATAAATGATATACATCTAACCAAAAAGAAAGGAGTAGCAAGAAAATCTCCTGATTACAAATTGCTCAAAGTAAACATCCAAATTTTGTGAAACAATTCCTATAGCTCACATCTTGCCAATCCGGCACTATTACAACCCCTTGGTGCTATTGTCCTATTAGAACATGATGTTTCATACCCATGTGAATCTCTAGATGGCACATACTTATCAGTCTCTTCTAAATTACTATAGTGGTAACCTTCAAGCTACTGTCAAGAACAAATCCACACATTGTGAATGCATGAGCTAATGGGTTTGGCTTGAGATCAGAGCTCTTAGTGTTCAGTTGGTCCATTGTGAGTTGCTAATCATCCTTCTACCATATGAAATAATGTAAAAAAACACTTGGCTTAATTTTAGAAACCTGTTGATTTCTAGGTTTGAACCAAGGATGAACAATGTTGCCAAATTAGCTTGCAACCACTTAGGAAAAATAAAATTCTGTGCAAAAAAGGGTCTATGGATATTTCTCTATAAATTTTCCCATTATGTTTTTCTTTTATCTACATTCTACCCAACCCAAGGATACCCCACTAAGGTTTTTGGCTCTCACTCATACATATGTGCTACTCATTGGGTTTGAGGAAAGGTTCCACCAAAATACCATGTAGATGTATCCCTTTACATGCTCCTATTTCTACAGCTCAGACCTCCTTTTATTCGTCATCAGCCCTCAGCATCAACCTTTTATAGAGCCCAACATTAACAAGAACACAAAGCCTGCCATGGTGTAGTCACTGGCGCAATAGAAATCAAAACAACAACTATCGATCTTTGCAAGCCCCCCCCATCTACACATTTTACAACTTCCATAAAACCAACAGACCGGCCTTCTTTGCCCTTGAACTCTTCCTTTTATGTCATCATGCAATGTCCTACTGCTCCTTTCCATTGAATGCTTGCAACGTCCTTGGCCACCCATTGCTTGCAATCAACCTGTTTCACATAATGCACAAACAAACAAAGTTTCCTACCCAAACTCACAAGTCTCCTTTAAGCTGTCATTGCAACCATTAATAAATAGTGACAACATAAAATTCGCCATTTGCACAAAGAAAGTTGACGGCCACTCAAAACAAAAACCAAAACCTTAAAACGAAGTTATGTTCACATGAGCGAAAAATTCAAATGACTTTTTGTTTGATCACATACAATCTATACATGTATACACACACACACACCCCATGTAATAGTACAATGGTGAATTCAATTTTCCGGTGTCCAAAATAAAAATATTTCAAAGATTCCATGTTGCAAAAATAGAATATTCTCAAACCTTCTAAAATATTCTTCATCATTTACGGGTCAGGAAATTTTGTTCTTTGAAAAAAAGAAAAAAAATCATTTTAGAAAATTTCAACATTTTTGAAACTAATATAATTAGTTTCCAAGCTGCCAAGGTAGTTGTAGTAGCAGTAATACCATAAATGCCCTTTTTTGTCTGCTAGTCAATCAGACAAAAGAAACATTGTAAAGTATGATACTAGACTTGATTCCAAGTACACCAGATTCTTTCTTCAAGGAAGAAGCAAAAAAAAAACAGTAAGGAAAGAAATCACTAAGTAGTACCAATCAAGATACATTGCATAATGCAAATGGTTTGGCCCCACAACAAAAGGAAAAGAACTCACAATTTAGGGTAAAATAACAAACACCTAGAGAACATTCCCAAATTGGAAAACTAGCTTGCTCCCTAATCTCTCTCTCCTCCCCCATATACACAGCAGAGCTCACAAATGACCAGAAAAGCAAGGAAGGAAAGGGACAAAAACTAGGTGGCTGTGATTCACAGACCATTTGCAGGTTAGGTAGTAGAGAGAGAGAGAGAGAGAGAGAGAGATACTTAAAGACATCTTTCCATCAGGCTGCTGCTCTGACCACAGATTCTATCATGAGAGCACCTTTCCATTATTGTCTTCCCAGCTAGCTAGCCTACATCTGCTTACAATCACCTCCTCATCATAGCTCTGGTGATGGAGGAGGAGTGGGGAGTCAAACTGTGACTCACCACAAAGCGACATCTGTGTGTCTTTTTTTTGTTTTTTTTCATGAGAATGCCTTCTCAGAGGAGTTTGTAATATTGATTAATTACATATTTTCAAGGCAGTTAGCCTACATGTGCTCACAGTCACTTAATCATAGGTCTGGTGATGGAGGAGGAATTGGGAGTCAAATTGTGACTCACCACAAAGTGACATCTGAGAATGCCTTCTCAGAGGAGTTCGTAACATTGATTAATTACATATTTTCAAGGCAGTTAGCCTACATGTATGTGCTCACAATCAGCTCATCATAGCTCTGGTGATGGAGGAGGAATTGGGAGTCAAACTGTGACTCAACACGAAGTGACATCTGTTTTTTCTTTTTTCCCATGAGAATGCCTTCTCAGAGGAGTTTGTAACATTGATTAATTACATATTTTCAAGGCAGTCAGTCTACAGCTTTTTAATAGAAAGCGACTGTCCAGCTAGCCAGAAACAAAGCCCCTGTGTCAGTGGAAAGCCAAGGCCCCCTATGTCAGTGGCTTTCCATCAGTGTAGTGACTGATGTGATCGGAGTTACATTGCTGACCACATCATCTAGTGTATCGAGGATCACAGCAGCAGCAGCAGCCTAATGGGTGTGTGTGATCCCTTCTGTAATTGTGATCAGAGCAGCCTGATGAAAAGCCATTCATGGCTCAGTTATGTAAGTGTGATCACAACAGCCTAATGGAAAGAGACACTTAAGACAAAAGAGAAGGAACTGACTGGACCCAACATGGATCTCCTGATGCTTTGTTGTGTTGTGGAGCTTGCGATGTTCCAGAGTTGTTGTGTTGTGGAGCTTGTGAGAGGTTAGGGACTGGGGGGGGGGGACTCGGAAGGCAAATGGGGCTCCGAGGAAGAGATGGATCACACAGCGAAACTCTGGGGCTTTTGATCTAGACGTCATACAGTAGGTGCGTGTTTTTTTTTTCTGTGGTCTTTTTTAGTTGAGTTTTTGTTGTCAATGCAACAGCCGTTGCTGCAAGTCTTTTGCATGATCTGAGAATTTCCATTCCTCAGTAGCCAAGCACGCTCAGATTTCTGAACAGAAGCATAGAGAGTTCACAAATTTTTCTTTTTCTTCTGATGATCAAAAGTCTGGAACAGGAAAAAAGAGGAGGAGGAGAACATGGGGTGTTCGAGCTCAAAAGTGGAGAATGAAGAGGTAGTTGCCAGATGCAGGGCAAGGAAGCGATTCTTGAAGCAGGCAATGTACAGAAGGCATGTTTTCGCAGCTTCTCATGCTCAGTATGTTGTGGCATTGAAAGGAGCTGGATCTGCTTTCAGACAGTTTGCTGAAGGAGAGGTGAAGGATCCAGCAGCCTCCTTATCTTCTCCTGCTGCTTTGTTTCTCCCAGAAACCCCAACCACTTCTCCTCCTGCTTCTCTTCCAATGCCATTGCCACCACCACCACCACCACCCATGTCTCCAACCATCTCATCACCCATCGTCCCTCCTACCCTTCTTCCCCCTCTGTCTCCTCCTCATCTGGAGCTTCCAAGTGAATCTCCTCTCTCTCGAAGGAGGGCTTCTCCACCACCTCATGCTTTGAAAAGGCCAAACCCTGATGCAGTAGTCCTGAATGGAATTCCGAAAGCACACCTGAAGAACCCAATTCGGGCAAACAGTTCTCCAGGAGCTACTTTGAGAATGGAAGACAAATTTCTCAACCCACCACCACCACCACCACCACCACCACCTCCACTTTCTCCACCTCGAGAAGGAATGCCACCTCTTCCTCCACCGGCCCGCAGTAGCTGGCAAGACCATTTCCTTGACCCCTTCCGCCCATTACCATTTCCTTCCTCTTCTCCTCGTTCTTGTGATGAGCAACAACAACAAGGACATCAACCACAGCAGTGGCGACTGCAGGGTGGTGGTGGTTTAAACGCACCTTGTCGGCTTCGAGATCTACATCTGAAGCAGCTGCAGGAAGACATTTCAGAGCTTGAAGATGTTGATGATGACAATTATGTTGATAATGATGATGATGATGTTGATGATGAGGAGGAGCAGGGTGAATTGAAACCCCAGGAAGCAAATCCCATTATAAAGTCACAGCCACAAATGAATGTACAGCAGCAGCAGCAGCAGCAAGATGATGTGCTTCCCACTAAGCCTGCGGAATTCAAACCAAAACCCATTATGAAGGTGAATGAAAAGAAGACTTCAAAAGATATCATATCTGTAGGTAAGGGAAAGGTAGAAAAGATGGTGACGACAGTAGAAGCTCAAAAAGGATTGGCATGCAGATACCATGAGAAGCATGTGGGCCGTGACTTACTGGAGGTGCTCAAGGAAGTTGACGACTGCTTTTTGCATGCTGCTGAGAGTGGGGACAAAGTCTCCCAAATGCTCGAGACAGAAAAGGTTCATTACAATTCAAGCTTTTCAGGCAGTCTTAAAGGTGAGGTTGATCAATGTTCTTGGTTTCTTGAAGCTCCTTGCCTCACCTTTTCTTTTTCACTGGCAACATCTCAATTACCTATCAGGTGAATCCACACAGTGCTCATCTTGGGCTAGCTGAGAATACAAAAAAAAAAAAAGCATTTGTATCCTTCGAGAAGCTGCTGGTTCTAATCCAAGGACTGCTGTTTGCATTTGCAGGAGTGGGAGAATCAGCTAGGACGTTAAATGTGTCTTTCCGAAGACTGTCACTCAGGTCAGCAGCAGAGACGCCTCCTCCCCATCAACATAGAAATGGCAACCGCATTGCTTTATATAGTGAAGAATCTGCTAGGATATCGAGCATTCGAAGCCTTAGCAGCTTGAGCAGAGGAGCATGGACAAATGATGACAGTGGGTTGACTGGCAGCAGCCATGCTTCCACTCTAGATAGACTGTATGCATGGGAGAAGAAACTGTACCTAGAAGTGAAGGTTTGTCTCCTTTTACCTTCTCTCAAGTTTTGAACAAAATGACAACATTTCCATTTTCCATGTTCCAAGAAATTCTAAAGATTCTTGTTTTGAGGATCAAACAAATTCTCATCCTTTTGATTTCCAGAAATGTTGATGCAAGAAAATGCTTGGATTTCTCATGAAACAGGAAACAGAAACATTGAGGAATGAGTTTGAGAAGAAATGTGCTGTGTACAGAAACCAAGACGCAAGGGGTGAAGATCCACTAGCCATTGACAGAACTCGTGCAAAGATTAAAATGCTTCAGACTCGTCTGGGAGTCGCCATAGAAGCTGTAGAAAGTGCAGCAGCAGCGGTCCAAAAGCTAAGGGATGATGAACTTTACCCACAACTCTTGGAACTCCTTGAAGAGTAAGACTTTTTTGCTGGTGACAAATTGCTGTGCCAGTTTATTCTACAACTACCTGCTTGCTTTTCTTCCCATTTCTGTGCCCTTTTGCCAATCAAGCAACCTATTTAATAGATCAGCTCAGAAGATTGTCCTGTATCTGCACTCAGGGTTTAAGCAGAAACCCTAACTTCAAGGTTTATGTCACGCTCTTAAGCAACAACTTGACCTTGGGAGGAGAATGGTCTGCATTTCCTGGATTTCAAAACATGTCTGGGACAGTTTGATTAATGGGTTTTAGATGTGTTGGGTTGCATAGTCAATTTCCTTGAACATGGGATTATCAAGCTTGTCTCTCAGGAATGGGCACTTCAGAACAGATAGTGCAAACTCACCAAGTTTGTGAATGTGTGCACAGGATGATGCACATGTGGAAGGAGATTTCCAACTGCCATCAGTCACAGATGAAAGCTGTTGAGGCCATGAGAAGGCTTGACAACTCCACTGCTTTTGAGGCAACCACGAGCTCTCATCATGACTCCACTGCCCAATTGGAAGTTGCCCTTATCAGGTCAGTTATAATGATTTCCTTCTTCCAGTTGTGGTCTTGAACCTTTCACTTTTCAGGTTCACTGGCTAGTGTTCCCAAGAAGAAGTTATAAATTTGTGTTTGTTATATTTGGCAGGTGGGTCGAATCCCTGAGAAAACTAGTGATCTCACAGAGAGAGTACCTGAAAAGTTTGACTGGGTGGGTACGGTTGAGTCTCGTTCACTTTGTTGAGCCAGAGAGGAATGGGTCACAATCCCCCAACCGATCTCTGGTTAAGAGTGTGAATTCAAACCCGGTGTATGCACTGTGCCAGCAGTGGCAGACTGCAATAGATCAGATGCCCGACAGAGTTGCCATTGAAGCCATAGCTGGTTTTGCTGCTGTAGTGCGAGAGATGTTGAGACTGCAATATGAGGAGCTACGGATCAGGAAGAAGGCTGAGTTCTTGGCACATGAGCTTAAGAAGCAAGAACTTTCGCTTCGTAGTGCATCCATGAGAGAGCTCTCAGTTTGCGCTCCACCATTGCACTCCCTGAGTGGCAACTCTGGTGACAGAGGCTATGAAGAAAACTTTGACATCATCAGTAGAAGGAGGGGGGGAAGTAAGGCTACTGAAAGGTGGCAGCAAACAGACTCAACAAGGCGGAGGCTTGAGGAGGAGCTTGAGACAGAGCAAAAGGCTCACATTGATACTCGAGCATACACTCTCAACAGCTTGCAAACAGGCCTCCCTTTCATGTTCCAAGCCCTTGTGACCTTCAGTAAAATAGAATTTGAGATCTATGAAAGGCTTTACAAAATGGGCGACAGCCGACATTTGACCCACATTACCAACAAGTAAACAATCTCCTCCTCCCCTTCCTCACTGTGTAGTAGACATGTCTGACTGATTCTGTCACCATGATCTATGAAAGGCTTTTATGGATGCAATGGACCTTGAATTCTGTCACCATTATCTATGAAAGGCTTTTATGGATGCAATGGACCTTGAATTCTGTCATCATGATCTATGAAAGGCTTTTATGGATGCAATGGACCTTGAATTCTGAAGAGGTTGTATATGCTCTAGCTGATCTTTCCAGGCCTGTTGCTTTGTTCAATATTGTAACCGTGTAATCCAATCACTCAAATGTAAACTAGTCGGATAAACTCACATGCGATGATTTTTCCTTTCCTTGGTTGCTCTTAATGTTTGTTGAAAGATGCATCAATGGGTCATCCTCGGTTTATCTGCCAGTGCAATATCCTTTGCGCCTTGACCAGATTGAACCAGTGCACCATCCATCCACTGGATGCGTGTTATGACTCAGAAAAAACCAGAAAAAAATGATCAGGACTTAGAAGAAAAGGGAGGGAAAAAACAAGGAA
>Ga0209611_10000738_pt1 | contig 51315 bp, 35 predicted proteins | sample S1TSphgellanicum_3_FD_187693 | JGI IMG/M metagenome (GOLD analysis project Ga0209611, IMG submission 187693) | Host-associated microbial communities from peat moss isolated from Minnesota, USA - S1T2_Fc - Sphagnum magellanicum MG (SPAdes) (version 2) | ecosystem: Host-associated > Plants > Peat... | reverse complement strand
CACCAGTCTAGGTTCTGGTTTACTCCAAGGTCCCTAGTTGGCGCCCCATGGTGAAAACAAATTTAACATTTCCCCAGGTTAAATATAGGTACTTAGAGGCCTCAATCAAGAAGGAGCAGGTAAGATTCGAGGTGCTAGTTCACCCCAAGGCCCCCTAGTTTGGCCTCAGTGAACCAGCACTACAGTGGTACCAGTTTTTTTTTTTTTTTTGGCGAAATCTTTCCAAAATGCGATTTTTATTATTAAAGGGAATACTTTGTCACAGATTTTTTGAAATTTTGAAAAAAAAATCGCCAATAAAGTAGAGGTTTTGAGCTGGTTTCCTCAGATTTAGAGGCCCTCCTCCTGTAGGTCACGAAATAAAAGTAGGAACACAAAAAACATTTATTGCCTTGCCTGTCATGTTGCCATTTAATGCTAAATCCTTCTTGGGATGCTAGCCAATGGTGCTACATGAGAAAATTGCAAAAACAATCACTGAGTGGTACAGTACACCACGGTTAAAACTCCCCTTACATATTTATTTATCTCCTTTTGAAAATTATAAATATTTGGTCTCTAGTAGTAAATCACTGTTCAAAGTCCACATTTAAGGTTTCCCAGGTTGAAATCTAACCATTTAAGAGGCTTCACTCAAGAAGGCGAAGGTATCATTGTAGGTGTTCGTTCAACCTGGCCATGTGTGAGTAATATTCACATCGGAGGATTATGACTGTGCTTAGTAAGTTATTGGTTCTGTGCCTAGTAAGTTATTAGTTTTGTGTGTCTCACGTGTGTTTGCGGTGGAGTGAGCCAAACACTAAACAGCAGCAATGAATTAAATATGGTGTGTGGTCTGCGACATGTTCTAATAGTCAGGGTTGTGGACCTAATGATCCGAACCTCGTTGTTTACTAGGCTCGCCTTGGTGAACCAAACCTGGTTGGACCCTCACCCCTTGAAGCCCACCCGCTGCTTTTTGGACTTGTTCGCCACAACCTAGCCTTACCCCAGGTCCCTCACAAACAACTTTTTTCTCGTTTATCTATTGTTCCAAATTCTTGTCCCCGACTCCCAAGGATCGCATTCTTCTTGGGCTAGATCATCACCCCCTACAAGCCCACCTTCTCCCTGGCGCCATCTCCCTGGGAACAGCACCTGGGCCCACCTTCTCCCTCGCCCTAGTTCCTCCCTGGGGAATCGCCCCAAGCCCATCTCCTCCTCAGTCATTGCCCATCCCTAGGGACTCAACTTCTTTCTGGTCCATATCATCTCCCTAGCCCCATATCCTCCCCGAGCTCGCCTTCTCCTTAGGAAACGTTTTCTCCCCCTCCATCTCCCCAAGGACACATTTTCTCTCTAGGGAATGTTTTTTCCTCAGCCCACATCCTCTCCTCGAACCCACCTTCTCCTTGAAGAAGGTCTTTTTCAGCCCACATCCTTTTCACAAGCTCATCCCTTCACTAGGCTCGCCTTCTCCCCAAGGAACACCTTCTCTTCAACCCCATCACCCTAAGGAACGTCTTCTCTTCATCCCACATCCTTTCCCCAACCCTATCCCCTTTACAGGCCCACCTTTTCCCCAAGGAACATTTTCTCCCCATCCTACATCCCCCCCTCAGCCCCATATTTTCCTAAACCACTATGCATCCCTGGGGACACATTTTCTCTTTGGGGAACCCCATAATGTTTTTAAAGTTATCATTGTTTTCAAAGCATAATGTTTCCATGAAGTGGTCATAAAACCTACTCAGATGGCACATTCGATTGTTTGACATCCAATGATTTCCTTTGAAAAAAAAATATCCATCCATTTTTGGGAATAAAATCAAAGTTTGTGATATGACAATGTTTGATCTCATTATTACTAATACAAAGTTGACAACATCAAATTTTTTAAACCCTATGGACAAAAGGAATTTGCACCTTTCAAGCAAGGCAAAATCTCTTTTAATTTTTTCCACTTATATTTGTTGTATTTTAATCATTATCACAATCCAAATGGAAGTTCTCCCTTTTTTTTTTCCCATGTTGCACACTTGTAGTTCAATTTTGTTTAGTGTTGTTGTAAGAATGACGAATTTTTAAGTTAATGTTATATCTATGAAATTTTTTGGTCAAGTTGATACACCAAGTGGAAACTTTGCATGTTTTTACATTGAATTACATCATTTTCCCTAGGGTCGCTTTAGCTACTGCAAATTCCACTAGGTGATGAAGCAAAAAAATGGGTATGGCTTTCATAAATATTGTTCATACACAGTCATTCCATGGTCAAAAGTACTTGATTTTCTATAGATGGCAAGTGCAATCAACTTGGGAAAGAAATGTAATTTGTTTTAAAGAAAGTTACGTCAGTTCCTTTTGGTTCATTCCAAGCGCCTAGAATCAATAGTTGTCTCACAATGTTGGCATACCATTATGCATTTGGGCTTGAAAATGAATAAATGAAAATCCTCCGACAATGGATTGACCAGGAAGTCGACCCAAGAAGAACAAATGAATGCACAACAAATCCATCAAGATTGGTTATCAATGTGCCTTTAGGGTTGGGCAAAGTTGTGTTGCACTTGACCTTGGACTTCTACACTGTTATAGCATGGAACATGTTGAGAACTAAATTGTTCATCAAGCCATAATGGCCATCAAGCCACAATGTTTAAAGGTATGCACCTAGAATATGTGCCATGATTGGGGCATGCCATGAAAGATTGGATCATGGACAATGTTAGGCTTGGTTAATCCGCCATGCAAATCATAGTAAAACATGAATAACACTTTATTTTGATGAAGATCCCACCAAAGAATCATGGATTCGTAGTCATTTTGTCCTCCCACATGATATTCACAATGCCTATGGATTTGTATGTTATTTTGGAGTACAAATGCCACAGGGATGTCACAACTAATGTTAGGCTCTAAGCATATGCAAATCCCAAAAACTTTTTTTCTTCTAGTAAGAACTACTTGGTTCAAAATCATCTAGCCTCAAATCTATTCTTAGCATCTAAACTCCGTACCATAAAAAACTAATGGTGGATCTATGGCATGAAAAGGCTATTGCTTATGATGTAACTTTTGGAACAAATGATAAGAAGGTATTATTGCCAATTTTCCTTCAATGTCTCGTCTCTTTTGGATCAACATGGTCTTCCTAGCCAATGAACATTTTGCTTATTGCAATTCCCACTATATACATTCATGTTCTTCAACAAGTGGCAAAATGGAATTCTTGTGGGGTAGATTGTATCCATTTGGAACAAGAATGTGGACTTTCAACAATGGTTGACAACATTGAAAGCCAAACTCCAACATTATTTTTTTGAATGAAATCTTAATGCATTTATTGTCAACCATGTTAATGTAGAGATAAACACAATCAAATAAGTATAACTCTTACATATCCCAAGATGATTATGGATAGGGTGGATGGCCTTCCCTCGAGAAGGCAATATATATGTATTAAAATGAATTCCCCTGAAGAAAGAAATTCCAAATATTCATGTGTTGTTGTGCCCGAAAATTCTCGAAGATATAGTTCACCACCATCTACTTGGGGGGGGGGGTTAAGTTCTTGGAAATGCAATTCAAGGAGGAAGGTTCCAAGGATAGATTTCCCGAGGAGCAAGGACTAGGTAAATTCAATTTGACGAAAAACATAGATTTTCTAGGGAAATTAATGGCAATGTTCAATTTGGTTTGGTATTTCTAGATGGTCTCTAAAAAAAATACCTAATCATCTTCATGTGCAATGTGTGCTTTCCACATTTGATCATGTTCTTCTACCTTTGGCACGTTCATCAAACTTAGCTAAAGCATTCTTTTAAGAAAATTATTGACCTTGTGGCTTGTTCACATGTCTTCATTGAAATGGGGGATGTCATGAACCTAAGAGAGGTTGGAGTACACGTGGGAACATGCCTAACACAAGTTAAAGTTGAAAGAGGGGCCTTGAATAAACTTCGCTAGTTCGGCACCAATTATCCTTCAGTTAATCCATTTTTTATTACATTGATGCATATAGGCATCAAAAGTCAACATGTGGTGCACAAGTGCAAAGAATATGTGGTATGCCAACCAAGACACTAATGCAGCTATAAAGGCTTATCATGGGAGCTTGAAGGAAAGGTTGAAAAACATGAAGTGCAAGTTGGAAGACCAAATATTAGACTAATTGAATCATCAATCAGTTTCCAACATGGACACTCACTACTAGTACATGGGCATGTGAAAATGGAGAGGGTTCCTTTACATTCAATGCATAGAAAAGTATTTGTCCAACACATGGTGATTAGCACAAGATATCTTATGTTTGCACATCCATTTCCCCATGTCCGAAAGCACAAAACCAACAATTATGCAATTGTAATCACACAAGGATGTATAACATAGAATCATGAATCCCTACTTCAAATGGGCATTTTGTGATTGCTCGTGGGCACAAAAATGCAACCTATGCAAACATTAAATTATTGTGCTTATGAAGATGAGGCCTAACCTTCCACTTGGGACTATTGTTTCAACATGCAATTCACAGCTTGGGATGGTGGCATTCCTTCTCCCAAGCCCACACCAAAAGCAATTAGGGATTTAGTATCCTTCGGGCCATCCAAGGCATCACAAAGTCTAACCACATACACACCATTGGCTCCTTTGACCCCTTCGCAGTTTGTCCTTAGTGAAATCTTGAAAGTTATTGGCGTTTTATTTCATGTTGTGGGAGATAATGACTACTTATAATCTTAAATTTTTGCAAAGTTCAAGCACATATGTGGGAAAATGGAAACATTAAAGTCTCAACTTGAGGCTAGCATGTGCCACCCCTTCAACAAGTCTCTCATTATTATCATGAATGGAAGTTCCCTTAGCCTTAAGTGGAAGCTTAACTTTGTTGATGGCATGAAATTGAAACACCGTAGCCCCACACCTCCTAGCCAACTATTAAGGGGGTAGGATGATTACATGATTTGGATGAACATAGCATTTAGGATGGGGACTATTCATGGAACATTATAGTTTTGAATTTTGAAATTTTGTTGGTTTTGAAATCATGATGATGTGACTTGGGACTAGCCAAAGAGGGAAGATCTAGGGAAGAGGAGGAGAAGATTCTTAGACACACATTTTGGAAAAATAAGAGGAATTATAGGAACTTGTAGTAGAAAACCACAAATTATGTTTTGATATACCACATATTTCAATCATTGTTTTGATTTTTTTCAACAAAACATGGGATTCTATTATAATTTTTATTCATGTTTATAAGTAATATAGAGAAGCACAAATTTCTACAATGAATTATATGTTTATATTGTTGTGTGAATTTTATGTAGTATCAAATATGATGAAATGAATTATAATCTTGTTTTTGCAATTTTTTATAATGTATTATGAAGTGCAAATTCTGGTTATATGAAATAACCATGAATATGGTGTTTTAATGAATGGCAATGTTAAGTGTGTTGAAAAACAAGGCAAAAATAGTGAATGTATGCATGTGAAATGCAAATATGTTGTTATAATAATGTGGAATAAGTTTGCAAGAATTAAATTTCACTTCTACCATTTGGCAACCATCTTGTGAGGAATTTTTTTCTATTTTTTAAACAGTAATGAAAAGGTTTTTTTACAATTTTTGTTGTTACATTATAGATGAATAGTGTTTTTTTTTTCAATTTAGAATTTAAAGGGGTATGTTAGAAAGCATTAGAGGTCTAAATGGTTGACGCCATAAGGACTACAAAATGATTTATAGACTCTGAAGATGAAGAATTGTCAAACAAGATGAATTAGATGGTGACTTAGAGTTTACAATGATAATTAAACTTTGAGGCAAATTGGTAAATTATTGAAAAACAAACAGAAGACAATTTTGAAAATGGAAAGGAGTATGCAAAGCTTATAGAAACCCCATATCAAAATTTGATGTTGGACAAACAAGTTTTGAGAATAGAGAAAAGACCTATAGGGCATAGGTTGTTTATACCATAAAAGGTGGTATGGCATGAAATATGGACCGGGGGTCTTTAGAGAAGGCACAATTATAGATGATGATCTCCATGGAAAAAGATGTAGTCAATTACCCATCCAAATGAATGGGTGCAGTATACTTTTCAACCACAATATGTGGTTCAAAGTTGAAAAGATAAAAAAGGAACAAGGACTTATATAATACTTGATCAACCGCAAGAAATCTCAAGTCTAGAATTAGTGATTAATCGAGGAAAGGATGTTACAAGAGGTATACAACCCAAGTTTATGTATCAGTCTGCATCTCTAGATTATTATGAACTCATGGAATATTGGGAAGTGAAAGAAAACACCAATATCAATGTGGTTGAAGAAATTAAGGAAAATTACCTATGATCATTTGAATATGTAAAGGCATAGGTGAATGTGTTGGATGAAGTACCATAATCATACTCACATCAAGGGAATCCAAGGTTGGATCAAACAAAGTGCATGCCCAAAACACGAGATCGTGAATATGTGGATTCAGAAATATTCATATTACTTTCAAGGGCCTATGTATTATGTGAGGAAAGACATGCAATCACGGATTGTCCTTTTGTGTTTTTTCACATCAAAATAAGTATTCCTAGACATGTGGAGATATAAAATGTGGAAGGAACATTAATGGATCAACTACACGAATAGGATCTAGGAATTCATGTAGTGTGAAATAGATTGAAAGGCATGGAGTTGGGAAGCCAATTAGGACCACAAAGTTGACAAATTCATTCATCTATTCAGATGAGGAGTAGAAAACCAGAGGTGTATTCACATCCACATTTTGCACCACAAAGGATACTAATGGACAACCACAGAATGGAAAATTGTCGACCTCAAGTCAACATAATTTCACCAATAGTGTTAGAAGCAACAATTGTTGAAACCTGGAGACAATTTGTTAGAATAGGGATTATTCAATCACAAATTGGATCTACAACAAAATTGGGTAGTGGATCGGGTGGAATCTTGACAAGAAGGAAACTAAATGGGAGTTCAACATTACCAACAACAACTACCAGAGTTGTTGGGACACCTCAAATTGTGTTTACTAATCTAATATTGATTATTCATGAGCATAAGATTACCTTTATTATTAAATGGGTAGCTTTTGTATGGGTTGTGATGTGTTTTGGGGTGAAACATGGACCACCAAAGGGTTATTACCAAATCTTTATGTGAATACATTGATGTATTAATGAATTTTGAATGTCTTGTTCAAATATAAACCAAAAAGGAATGCATGATTACTTTGACATTCCAAAATGACATACTTTCATTTGGAGTGCCAAACTTTTTTAAGAACATCAAATAATGTCCCATTTTTTGCACCCATGTGGGTGAAAGCATGCTAAAGTATACAACTAAATGTCTTTGATTTGGAATGGAGTAAAAAATGAAATAGTTTTTGACAAAAACATAAGAAAGTAGATTCAAATTTCATTTTGAAACCATAGTGATTTCCATTGGGTTTATATTAAATTGAATATAAAAATTGGAAAACTTTGGAATATTAAAAATAGGCAATGAATACTTTTAAATTTGATTAGTCAATACAATGTTCAAAAGTATTTTTTCATTAAAAAACTTAATGAAATAGATTTTTGTGAAGTTATAACATAAAGATCATTATATATTCAAAGGAAGGAAAATAAATAAAATTTACTTTCTCTTTGGTAGAATGTACTTAACACATACTTGAAACAAATGTTACTTTGCAAAAAGTAGGCTTCAAAAGCAATTTACATTTAGAAAAGTATACTTGAAACCTATTTTTACAATGTAAAATTTAAAAATTAGTTCATAATAATGAAGAAGTATCATGTTTTTTATCATTTAAATAAAAAGATTGAGTGTATAATAATTTTCTAATGGGTTTTGGTCCTATTTCTTGTTAGATTGACAAGTAGATTGTAAAGGTAATTGAATTGTATACTTTACCATGTTTTTACCCATGTCTCCTATACTTCTTTTTAAACTTTTGGAATGTAAATTTGTAATTTAAGAAATTAATGTGATTGTCTTTATCAACACATTCATTTTATGAAAAAATCTAAGATTTTAGCATCAATTCCACAAATTTTATATTCTATTTGTGGTCAAAATATGGAACAATTTGAACAAATATTGTTAGTCATGTTAAATCCTTTTTAATAAAATTATGCAGTGGGACATAGTTCCTAAGCCATCTTTCATGACACTTAACGACATGTTTTAATCATCCAAATCACAAAAATCACCACTATTTTGATCAAGAAGTACGTTAATATTTAATTTTGAAAAACAAATACCAAATAAATTATTTCATAAGTGTAATGGTCATTCAAATTAATGTTTTGAAAATGATTTTGGGGCAAGACATTCCTTTTGTGTACCCCAAACATGAATGTACCCAAAAGGGAAATAAACTTTTTTGATGACTTGTTATTTAACATATGTTGTCTTCATTTCCTAATTTATTACATATAAATTTCATTAATTTTTCTAACCAAAAAATGGGTTTGAACACATTTTTTTAGTTGGTTTCAAATGTATTTTTTATCTGCTTTTTAAATTCATTTTCTTTTAATTTTTAAAAAACTAGATCCTTATAAACTTAATAAAGCAAATGAATGCTACTTCACACATACTTTCATCTAATTTAATGCTACTTTATGGTAGTTATATGAGTGGTCTAAGGTTGAAATGGAGATGTTTACTTTTTATGTTTATTTTATTTTGGTTTGACTTGTGTAGTAAAGAATTTGGCATTAATCAAAATATTAAAAAATGTACAGTTATGATCTATTTTGGATTTATTTTGGGATTTATAGTCTCCAAAGAAGGAAAGAACACTTTATTTTAAGAAAATAAAGGCATAATAAAACATGTCAATACTTAAAACAATTCAGGAAATTCAAATGTTCAACAAAATGGCACAATTTTACCGATATTTCATTAAAATTTTACCTCCATCATGGCATCTATCACAAAGTTACTTAGGAAAACTAAGGTATTTGAATGCACATCTAAATATCAAACCATTTGGGAAGACAACAAAAGTTGATACATTCAAATTCCCATTATGATTAGTCCTAACTAGAAACTAGAATTTCATGTTCAAGCTAATGCATATTAGCTAACAATATGGGCAATACTTGCCCTTAATCCAACTGGTAAATTTGATAAGCCGATTTATGTATTCATTTACACTATGAAATTTTGCTGAAATAAATTATATTACTATGGAGAAAGAGTTTTTAACTATGGCTTATGCCTAACACAAGTTAAGACATTACTTGTTAGGTAATAGGTTTGTATTTTATGTTGATCACATGGTTTTAGTGTATTTAGTGAACAAGCCACAAGTTTCTAGCAAGTTAACTATATGGGTATTGTTGTTTTTGGAATATGATTTCAAAATTGTGTATAAGCCTAATAGATATCACTTAATGGCAGATGCATTAAACCAATTACCCTACAAATTTGAACCTTTTGGAATACCCAATCAAACTTGTGATGTTGACTTATTCACATTATCAACACGAGTGGTTACAAAATGATTTTGAATAGTTGTTAAAAGGAGTGATGTTAAAGATATTATCACTTCACAAAGACAATATTTATCCCAATGAATTAAACCATTTGTATTTGAAGAAAGAATATTGTATCAATTTGGACAAGATAACAAGTTTTGTGAAGTTTTACAACCATAATAGGTATCCATAATGTTGTTAAACTACATGGAGGAGTTGCATGAAGACATTTTTCCTTTAACATCATTATGAAAAAGATCCTAGATACCAATTATTGGTGGCCGATGATGAATTGAAATCACAAATATTGTAGAACTTGTGATCAATCACAATTAGGTAACCTATTGATGCAACATTTGGTGAAACTGGTTACCACTTTACTTAAAGAACCATTTCAATAATGGGTTTGGACTTCATTGAACCAATCAAACCTATAAGCATATTCCCAAGGAACCAATATATTTTAATGGCCATTGACTATGCAACAAGGTGGATGCAACACAAGCACTTTCCACCAACACTATTGTAGTAACTGCTAATTTTTTGTATAAACACATTGTTACTCGATTTGGATGTCCATTGACCATCGTCACCAATCAAGGTGTCGATTTTATTAATGATGCTATTAGATATTTTATTGATCATTTTATCTTTAAACATATTAGTTCCATTGTTCATTATTTGCAAGGAAATGGACAAGTTGAGTCTATTAACAAGGCTTTTGGAACCCTACTAACCAAACTAATTAATGAAAATTGGAATGACTGGGATGAGCATTTGTCCACATTATTATTCTCATATTGAACAAAATACAAGGTTGGAACTAGTCACACACCTTTTCAACTTGTTTATGGATTACATCTAATATTACCTACAAAATACCTATGACCTAATGAAAATGTAAATCCAACACATGTTAGAATATTAACTAATCATATGTTAGAATTAGAAAAATTACCAAAGAACGAGTTGATTGCACATGATCTAATCGCTTCTAACTAGTGGAATAGGTCATTCTAATATATGGTCATAGAATTGGGACATTGAAACCAAGTTTCAATTTAGGGACTACGTGTTATGGTTTCTAGGGGTTGTTTTAGCACGTGTTCCTAAAGTTTAGAAAAGGTGGTTTGGACCATATAGGATATAATATTGTTTTCCCAACAATATAGTCTTACTTGTTGTTATTGATAAATTTGATTTTAACCTAATCCTAATCAATATCAACAAATTGAAACCATACAAATTCATAAATGACAATATTTTACAATATGTTATTAAACCTAGTGACCTAATTGTTGAAGTACATGTTCAAAAAGAAATTCCTAAACCAATACATGTTGAAAATGACATTTATGAACCTATATTTTTCAAACCAATTATTAATGATTGAAACAATGTACCTATCATTATAAACGACATACCTATTAACAACCATCAAAACGACAGACTTGTTAACAATCATCAAAATGATTACTTGTACCGTTGTAAATGTCTATTCATTACAAGTTTATAACCCTAAACATTGTGTCCATTTTCAATCACAAAGTTTTTATCGGCCATAAACATTGTGTAACACCACACCTTATTGTGTGTTTTTAAAAAAAAAATTATCTTGGAGTTACATTCAATGCCATGAATGAAAGTGCTTTAAACATGTTGAGAAAAAAGGCCGAAGAGAAAAAAACAAAGTGCAAGGAGCAAGGAAATAGAAAGAGCACAACAAGTAAGGTTCATAGGAGTGATTTACATAGAACCTTTAGCTTCATGAGCACTAATAGAAAAGGAAATTGAAACTTTTGAGCAGCAAGGGAAAACAAGTTAGACAACGAACTTGAGGTTGTTTTGTAATTTTTTCAATGAATTACTATTACTTCTACACCAACACTAGTATTATCATTTTGTATTCTAAAAAGGAACTTGAAATTTCTACTTGACCTATTGTTGAGGAATAAGCATAGGAGGTACATGAGCATGAAAATATGGAAGAAGAATTGTAGCAACCAATAACTAACAACTTTGGAAAAGTTTTTCTTCAAATTTTTTTTAAAAAAAAAAAGCTCACAACATTGTTCCCCAGTGCATGAGATTTTATTTGAAATCCATGATGAAAAGGAATGGAAAATGATTATGGAGGAGTTGGTTGCATCTAAGAAACATGTTAAGAAATGACCAATGTTTAAGGTGAAAAAAATTTAAAAGATGTTATAGTGGATGAAAATGGAACTTGACGAATACAAATGGGCAAAGACAACTAGTTTGGAGGGGCTTTTCAACATTTAATTGACCATTTCAAAAAAAGACTTGTTGAAGGAATTTTTGCGAACTTGGGAAGACAAAAGACAATTGAGTTAGAACCCAAGTTTGATGAAAAATAGATTGTCATTGACCAGGTACTCATACATGAACAACTTGGTATTTCTTTTGAATGCACTATAAAAAATCACAATTTTTCAAAAGGTTCAACTTGATTAAAGTGTCCACACTGACCAAAAGGATGTCCACTTTGATTAAAGGCATGGGGCATGAAAGACACATAATTTTTTTTGGTTGGTTCTTTTGATTAAAGTGACCATTTTGACAAAGTTTGTTGTCATACATTTAATCAAAAAGGACAAATTAAAAAATATTGGTTCATCAAGATGCCCATGGCCTAGTCAAATTGGTCATATTGAATGGCCATGTTTAGTCAAATTGGCCATATTAGTTTGGTTATCTAACCTGCTTGCTACACCTACTAGGTTACCTACTTACCTATCTATTTATCTATCTACCTACCTATTATTTACATGCATACCTACCTATAGTTTACATAAGTAGGTATGTACATCTAAAAACATAGGTAGGTAGGCATGTGTACCTAGCTATCTAACTAGTTAAGTACCTATTTACCTACTTATGAAAAAAATTGAAGTTCAAATGTTGTTATACACATTGACAAAAAAAATCATGAAAGTTCAAAGAAACATGTTAAATGCATTTGGTATCATATTGTTTTACAAAGTGGTGGGGTGGTTTGATGGCCAAAACAATATTGGTTGGGATCCACAAATACCAAAATTCAATCCCCTTTACCAACATATATTATGTGGAATATGCATATTCATTTATATATCTTACACATGTGTATAAATGTATAGAACTTAGGTGCGTTGTGGATAAGTAGGTAGAAGGCCATGGTGAGTAGGAATGTAGGTATTATTTATTTATTTCGACATTTCATTTTTAATTAAAATTTTGAGATTTTTTTAATTAAATTTTTTTGGCTACCCAATTTTTTGTTCGATTTTATGGTTAATAAAAAAAACCACCAATCAAGTTAGATGTGTTCAAATCAACTTGTCCAATATGATTATATGGTCAAATTGACCAAATATCAAAATGATTGGTTTTCGGTTTAGTTTTCTAATACAATAAACCGTGATTTCTTATAGTGAGGGGTTGTGGATGCTACCAATGTTACAATACAAGAAGCAAAAATTTATTTGAAATGAATTATAAGCCCCAATGCTTTTGTTGAAAATGAGTAATGGAATTTAATTTGTATGAAAGGGGAGTTTCATCCTTGATTTGCAACATTTTCCAATATATTTACTATAAAAAAATGGTTAATTTTAACAATTGCATAACCATCACATTTGACTTGGCGAATAAAGTTCAACTTGTCAACTAATGCTTTATATTTCTTATCCATATGCTTGTAAAGTTGACCTAATGGACCAACACCATATGAAAATTACAACAAACCTAATGCCTCAAAATAATAAAGTTACAACCTGTTATTCAAGACTTATTCTAAAGGTTTTACTAAAGAATTAGTTTTTTTAATCTATAGCTCCTTCACCAAGTAAAATAACCCATGATGAACATGTACCACCAATAGGTCAAACCCAATAGGTTGTTCAAAAACATGGAATTTCATTTGAACATGTTACCAAAGATCAATCTTTAAAGATGAAAGCACACTATGATGACACTATTTGGGGCACTTTTGGGTTTAGTATTATGGTACATATAGTATAATCATTCCAAAAGTATTGTACATTTAATTTTGGGTATCAATTTTAGTTTTGGGGCCTTAAAATTATTATTTTTACAAAATGAATGTTATGTAATATTATTTTTAAAATAATAATGAATTTCATTATCTATATTGAAAGATCCAAAGGTATATTTATAGTTTTACATTGATATAATCGGGCCATTATCTCATTTTACCTACACTAATTTTAAGGCTTTGTTAGTCATTAAAATAATCAATTTTAATAATTTTTAAAAAATGGCCATTTAGCTATGCTTGTCATCTTCCATGTGAATGTGATTACTTGTCAAAATTTCAATTTACCACACATTTATCACATCTTTGTTGAAAAAAATCATTTCTTGAAATGAGAATTTTCAAATTAGTCACATGCTATCCAAACATTATTCAAATTATATGAAATGGCATGGTTTAATATATTTTCAACTTTCATAAAAATTTATTTTTATTTTTATTTTGGGAGTATATTTGTGTTTTTTAGTACAAAGGTACACTATATTTGTTTCCACAAATATATTTCAATCTCCCACTTTATAAAATGAAATGAAATAGTTTAAAAAAAAATATCTTGCCTATGTTATATCCTAACATAATATGCAAAAAATATTGTGAAATGCTTTCAAAAGTTTAAGGTGTGATACACTTAAACATGCACACCCTTGGAAAGTAGTACAATGTGACACCCCAAAGGGGGTCACCATAGTGTGTTTTCACCCTTAAGGGTGAAAGTATCATTGGGCGGTACCACTAAGAACCACCTCAAGGAATGAAAAAATACCAAAAACAACCAAATCATTTTCATGGGCCCTTTACTTTAAATCTTTTCACAACTATACTTTTTTTTCTGATGTTTATTAATTGCATGCACTAATATATGGCCTAAAGTTTATTTTGGAAATATATTTTTTGAAATTGCTAAAAATTTGCATTCTTAATTAAAATGGCCCTTTCATAATTTGATAACCTTAATTTTGAATCCATAACTAAATTATGCTTATTCAATTAATTTCCTAATAAAAATCTGAAAATATAATGACTTTCAAATGACCTTAGGAAAACAATTCCCAACAAAATTCCCAAATTATGTTTCAAAATTCTGTTTTTAACCAATTTATTTAATGGAAATTCATCATTAACCAAATTTCCCTGATGTAGATGCAATTAGGAAAGTAGCATAAGTAAATATATAACCAACAAAAAAATGAGCTAAAAAACGGATTCTAACTTCTTTCGAAATAGTTTAAAATAAAAAATTTGCAAAAAGTTTAAGGAAAGGAACCAATGTTACATTCTTGAACTTTTTCTAAATGCAATGATTAGAAACATCAAAATACACAATATTATTAATATTATTTAAATTTCAAAATCTATGGAACCTATTAAATGTACCCATTATAACAAATTATGAAAATATTTATTTAAGTGTTCCCTATGATTTTTCAAAGTTCAATTGAGTCCAACAAATCAAGGTGTGACGGTTCTTAGTGGTACCACCCAAGGAAACTCTTACCTTTAAGAAAAATCAGATCGGAAAGGTCTACAACAACATCATCTGAGTTCAAGGTAGTGTAACTAGGTAATTGGAAATTCCACACACAAGTTATGAGATAATGAATGATGTTTGGTCACAATGATACTTTGATTATGGTATTTAAATGTTATTACAAGCAAGGATTATAACTTTATTAACCTTCGATTCCACATTCACACAATGAATTGAATTCACAAATCATACACGATAACAAGTCCTTTACATTCAAAAGATCATTAATTTTGACCTCCACCGTATATTGATTTGGAACTTACAATAGTTTTTAAATTGGCATTTTACAAGTTGGTTCCAAACTCTCATGGGAATCTAACAATGCAATTGGTAGAATTGAGTTTGGGACAAGTTGTCAAATTCCAACCATTTCAATCTTTGTAATACTAATTTTACAACTTTTATTTGATGATTATTAAAATCAATACACACAATTATACTTTATAAGGTCTCTGTTATGCCAAATAATAATTTGAAAAAATGAAAAGAAAGTTGAAGATGACTTTTCAAAGTTCATAACATATCGTTGGGTTGTCGTCATGTTGACCCTTGTTCACTCCTTGCATAATTGATCCCAACTCCATGGTTTAATCTTTTTGAAATTTGGAGACATAATTTTTCAACTTTTATTCTAATTCTTTTTCAAGTTTAGAGTTAATCCAACAATAGATCAACACGATATTGTATATGGAATACAAAATCCAAAGTTTGTTTGATAGTCATAAACCCAATTCACCTTTAACTCTTATGACTCTTTTAATTGTTCAAATTTAGTTCTACAAAGCTTGTAGACCTTTTTGGCTCCTTAAATTGTTGTGTACAAAATTTCAAGGCAATCCCATCATTAAAACTTCCAATACCTTGCCATCATTGTTCGATCACATGTTTTTCTTCATTCAACTCATCCTCATACTTTAACATCTAGCTCTCTTCCCACATACTTCTCTCCTCTCCTCCTAATTCTATATCTTAATTTCATATTTTCTTGGCTACACCTTGCTTGTTGTTCTGACACCAAAAAACCTCAAAATTTTGACGGAAAAAAAAACCTCAAATTTTTCCAACCCCTTCAAGGAGCTTTCCTTCTCCAAAAGGTGAAAGTTTCTTCCCCTTGGCCAATGAGAATGAAATGAAATCCTTCCTTGTTAAGTCTCCACCAATCAACTATCTCGTTAGCTCCAAGAACCAATGAACTTGATGAGAAGATCCATCTATCCATTCCCCTTCCAATCATGGCAAAATGAAAACCCCCCATCCAATGGGGTTCAAAACTCATCTTCTCCTCATCTTGAATGCAATCCTTGGATGAAACTCTTCCTTCATTTGAGTAAAACCTTCCCCTTTTCCATCTTAGGTCATCCAAGGTAATTAACCCTTAAAATAATTTTCCCAAGTACAAGGGATGATGATGGTTTTTTTTTTTCTTCACTTAGTCCATGTGGGGATTATGCACATTCTTTTAACTTAAGCATACTATTCATTCATCTAGTACATATTACTATTATCTCCAATGTACTACTTATTTATGTAGTACATAATCAAGTTAGGAGATAAGTTTTTTATCGCAAAATTTTCCATCACACCCAATCTACCGTTCAATCTAGGTTTTCATCAATTTTGTTAGATTTAGGCATTTTGTTTAATTACCATTGTTGCGGTCTTCAATTGCACCTTTTAACCTTAATCACAATTATATTTAAAATAACAAGATTTCATGGAATAATTAGGTTCTTAACATAGTAAGCTATTTTAGAAGGCATGAGCCTCAACCTACACCACTGAATGATGAAGGGCATGATTCGCCTTGTGACTTGAATTTGACACAATTGGTTGAGCATGAAAAATCAATCAGAAGAAGAATGTGCCTTTCAATTAGAGTTTGAGCGCATCACCAGAGGGTGAATGCATAGTATAGTGGTTCAATAGAGGTATAAATTATACTCCCTATAAGTCCATACAAGATTCTTTAAAATTATTCAAATGGTCATGGTTGTTGTTTTTTTAATTATTTATTTTAGTCTTTGAATAATACATGTTCAATCATTTACAAACCTTCCCAAATCTATGTGAAAACGTGTGTTTAATGTAATTGATGTCATTTAAAAATCTGGAAGTCTTAAAAGGAAAACCCACAAAGTCTAAAGGAATAATGCCCCATCTAAAATTTTCAAAAAATATGCTTTTAGAACAAAGAAATTAAAAAACAAATAAAAATTGCAACTCATATGGACTTATGAAAATATGGTCAAATTTTAACCATTTAAAAGTCCTTAACTATTAATTGGTTAAGGTTTTCAAATAAAAGATTCATCATATGAGTTTATCATCTGGTATACATTATATATTGAATCCCAATAACAAATTGGGAATGTGAATTAATATAAAAAATTCCATTTTGTGATGTTTTAGTTAAATGACCATTCCATATTTTTTGACTTCAAAAGTCCATTACTATTAAGAAATGAATTTTTTATCAATAGATAACCACATAATTTGCTTTATAATGAAGTTGTTAATTTAAATCCAAGTCCCAATTAATAGATTTGAGGATATATTAATCACCATATGCATTTGAATAAAGGGTAACCGAGGGAAAAACACCATTTCATCACAAAAGTGAGCCATCATAGCTTGCATCTATTTCAGACTGTGGCATCAAAGGTTGGATGCCAATGCACACTCTCTCATTTTGGTGCTAGAAATCAAACCTATTATAGATGATAAGCCATAAATTTTTATGAAAGCGTCTACCAAGGGGATGAAGCCACTACTTTAATGTGGTTCCCAGAACCTGGATTATACCACTATTAATGGTTATGTGGTCCATTGTTCCAAATTTTGGCTAATTGTAAAATGGAACTATTTGCATATAGTATTTGTCATATCTTGGAGTTCTTGCAAATAGAATGAGTATCTATTAGGTTATGGTCTAAAGACATGATGGTCATGGCATTGTATCCCTTGTTGGAATTTATAGTAATGAAAAGCTCATGTTACCTATCTATTTGCTTGAACATTCTATCCAAATACAATTTCATGTTGTACTCAAAGATTATTAAATAAACCTTTTCTTGAGTTCCCTTCAAGGTTTTTGCCATTTTGATGATGATTCATAGAACTAACTAGACTACTAATTTTTTCATTTTACATATCATGCCGAGAACATGCTTAGGTCTCGACTTTAATGCTTCAACTATATCACAAGTTTGAATTGTTGGAACTCTATTTCAAAATGCTCACACTAAGGGTTAATACTTTGAATATACATAGTATTATAATCATTACAACAAAAGGTGTCCTTCTACGCCAAGTGTTTTCATTCAATTTTGAATGAATTCATTGATCTTAATAAACATGGATTAGTTGGAAAGTAGTGAATTCACTAGTCTACTAAACGGGGACTCATGAACTACAACCACATTTTGTAGTAATGAAAATTCAACCTTCAAGGTGAATGACCCCGTGTAGTAACTAAATTCGACTTCATTGATTCAAAGCCTAGCTAGGTTTGAGCAATGTGAATGTGTGTGAATTAACCTATTAGCTTGAAGTTGCAAAATGATGGAACACCTTACACCCTATACTATAATTAAAATTATCCAACTTTTAAAATTAGATATTGAACAAAAGTTGAATTAATAAGCTTTGACCAACTTGGGAAGCTTATGTGGGTCAAAACTTCCTAAATGCAACTTTTTCCTATCCTACATTATTATTAATTAGGAGAATAACCCATACTGAGGCCTTGGAGAATGATGGTGGTGAACAAGGGGCTTACACCTATAGTTGTCAACTACAAACCCACAGCCTAAAATTGACTATTATGCAATAGACCTTGAAGAGTTGTGAGAAAAAATTAGGTATTGCTAAAGGGAAATTAATTGAGGTTCAATATGAGAACCAAAACTTGTCCATGAGGGTGAATCAAGCGGACATTATAAACATTATAAACCAAGTTGTTGCACCCCTATTCATTAAGAACTTTTTGATGACAAGTTCCACAGCATAACTTAAGACAATGTGGTTTGGGAGATATCATTATGACAAAACAAAACAAACTACCTTCCTTCATGGATAAATGAAGTAACATGTGTTGTTGGCCCCAAGTGTGAACACATTCAATTCATTTTGCCTTCTAAACCCAATTTGTTGTAATTTGTTTGAATTTTCAACAATAAAATTCATTCAAAATTTAATCTATTCCACATTTTAAATATGAAAATTATGAAATAAAATTCACTAAATCTAACTCAACAATTACTTTCCAACAACACCAAATACCTTTGGATTTGAGTAAAATTTATATTTTTAATTTTATTAATGTTTATTAAGAAAATGGTTCAATAATCAATGACCTTTGCATTATAGCTCCAAAACATTTCAACCCAAGTTACTCCACCCCTATTCATTGTTAGGTTTTCAAAGATATTAATAGCATTATATGAAGTGATTTAGTTTGGGAACTTTCATCTTGATAGAATTTTTAAAAAAAAACTATCTATCTTCATTAATATATTAAATTATGTATAAATTATCTGTATATAAAATGAATGGTTATGTATGATGCAATTTTTTTTGTGCACACAAATATTAAAATTTGATTGAAGGAAATTTAGGAAATTCTGAAATATGATTTTTTAATAATGTGCATGTTCGATACACCTAATTATTATTTATATGTAAATTGGATTTTAGTTTACAACATATCAAATAATGATACATAATTAATTTTTTTTTGGGAACTCTTATGTTTATTAATCTTTATAGATATGATATTTCAATATTTCCTTTAATTGCAATAAGAATTCATTAAGCATTAAACTACACATAAATTTTACTTGTGCAAATGAATGTTTATGTATGATGCAATTTTTTTTTGGCATATAGATATTAAAATTTAATTTCAATATAAAATTTAAGGAAATTTTGAAATATGAATTAGTAATAATGTAAGTTTATTGTTTCTTTGTAAACCAAATGTTAATTTACAACAAATTTTATAATGATACATAATTCATAATTTTGTGGAACTTTAATGTTTATTCATTTTTATACGTATGATGTTTTAATATATTTTTAAAATTACAATAAAAGTTCATTAATTATTAAGGTACATGTAAATGTTTTTTTGTATACATGAACGATAACATGTATGATGATTTTTTTTGTGCATATAAATATTACACTTTAATTTGAAAATAAAATTTAAAGAAATTTTGAAATATAAGTCAACTTAATAATGTGTATCTTCAATACATGCATAATTTATAATTTCTATGTAAATTCGAATTAGTTTACAACATATCAAGTAAGGATATTTAGGTTATATTTTTTTGGAATATGTTCAATACATGTGCAATTTATTATTTCCATGTAGATTCAATTTTAGTTTACAACATATCATGTAATGATACATAATTAATATTTTTTAGAATTTCAGTTTTAATTTTTGCTATTAGTTCCAATAAAATTTTCATTTATTAAAATTCCTTATCTATTTATTTATGATTAAATTATAATGATTTAAAGAATAATTAGTAAATATATTTAATAAATTATCATATAATCATTTTTTAACACTAATATATTATAAAACATTTTCTTATTTAATATTTATTATACTAGCTCATTTAATAGTTCCAAAAAATTAGATTAAAATAAAAATAAAAATAGTTAAATAACTAGCCTAACCAAACTACTAGCTACAATATTATTATTAATGTTGATGTTGTAATTATAGTCAATTATTAATTATCACAACATTATAATAATTATTGTAATTAAAATATCATCTAAAATCTATTATTGAATATTTATATTTGAATTAATTTTTTTATGAAATGTTAATATGAATTTAGAAGGGATTTCAAATTTTAAAAGTACTAAGTGATAATTAATTATTTAATAAATAAATAAATTTAATTGCTGAATTCTTTTTAAATCACCATATTATTTAATAAATTATGATAACATGTTTAATTGTCTAATTATACAACTATATAATTAAAAATAATTAATGAATTATTCTTATAAGTAATTAAGGTAAGTAGCTAAACCTAGGTTAAATAGATTATTAGTTTAGGTCTAGGCCTAATTAAGGTTAGACTACTTGTGCAACTAGATTACAACTATTTGAATTGTAATTAGGTTGCAACTGGGTTACAACTAGGGTCAACAACAAATGGTACTTTATCATTGAACACATTCAAGTTTTCCCTCATTTCAACACCAAATTGCACATTTTTTCATGTCATTGGAAGCACAAAACAAAAAGCTATAAATGTTCTTTGAACTTCAAAAACAAAGGAACAAAGCAGAGAACACAAGAAGAGAAATAGTGATATTTTGTCTCAAATTTTGTTTCTAGACCCCCTTTACTTCTAGCAACTATATCTTGCTCATTTCTCATTCATTTTGAACAATTTCAAAGGCTACAAATGCGCTATCTCAAAACCTATAAAACTTGTTTCAAATGAAAAGTAAAAAGAAAAAGTTGAAAAGCTTAATTTAAACCTAAATTAAATGGCCTTGTTTAGGTTTAACCTACGTGCCTAGGTTTAGACCTGACCTATGTTTAAGCATCATGTGGCCTAAACTATTGATGTGGATGTGCCATGTGTCATTTAACTATTTATTAACCCCAAAATTTGTGAGCATGCCACATATCATTTAACTATTCATTGACCCCACATTTTATGAATGTGCCACGTGTCAACATTGTTAGTGTGTCATGTGTCACCAAACCATTGGCCAAATGTTTGATTTACATAGTTGCAACATAGTCAAAATGTTCAATTTACATAGTTGCAACCTAATTGAAATTGTATTTTTGGTTAATTTCATGCTTAGTTAGTAGATGAAACTCATCCATTAGCCAAATGTAGTTGATAACATCTTTCGATTATATTGGTAGAACAATTTTCAACTAAATTGGCAAGTAGTGGCACGTAATGGTTATTGCAAGTAGTTACACTTTTGACTATAATTTCACTCTCAACTTGTACTTTTTAACATTACTAGTTAGCAATTGCAAAAATTAAATTGTAGTTGTATGTGTAGTTTTCAACTTGGTTTGTAGTTTAAAATGTAGTTGCAAAAGGGGGGGGTTTTCTACTAGTGATGTTGAAAAAACTAAGACTATTGATTAGATTTAGAGTGATAATTTCAAAGATGAAATATATTTTTAAGAAGGATAATGTTACCCAAACTTTTGTAATAAGATATTCAACCTAATAGGTGATAAAGTTTAACCATTTATAGAACTTGATGGGTGATATGATAATAGGTTAGATGATAGGTCAACATGTAGTTAGTCAACCGGTAGTTTACAAAATCGGTAGTTGATAGAACAAGTAATCTATAGAACATGTAGTTTCCAATAAGTAGTTTTTAAAAAAAAATTGAACTATTAATGTATATATTAACTAATGATTTTTTAAATGGTCTATTCAAACTATTGAAATTTTGAATTAACATGTCTATAAGTAGGAGAAGAGGATGAAAACATGAGGACATGGAGTGCTAAAGTTTGTTTTTCTTTTCAAACTTGAAATGGAAAATGGAACATTTTATTTTAAATTTTGTATTCATTAAGTTTTGCAATTTGAATACATTTGTTTGAGATTTGTACATAGGATTTAATTTTTTTACTTTGAATGTACCTAGTATTGTTGTTTAAACTTGCTATTAAGAATAGTAAAAATTCAAAAACCTTGAAGGGAATATAAAAAACCTCGTTAACACATTTGTGCATGGAAATAAATATTGTTTCAAGGTTTTAGTGTTAAAGGACTAATATACTAATGAACAAATCATCTATTCAAGAGAAAATAAGAATTTTGGTTAAAATTTGAAGATGTGTAATAACATGGTTTAATTTTTGGAATATACATGAGATTATATTTCATTGAGAAAGTAAATAAAAATAAGGTGGGGGTATTAATAAGAAAACCAATTGGTAAGTTAACATGAACCAAATGTTTTATAAAGTTGTAAACATTTATTATTAGATACAGATAAAACTTATGAATGAGAAAAAAATCGTCTGCTTTCATATACACCAAATAAAAGAAGGGAGGTTTGCCATTTGGAAGTATATAATTACCACCTTAACATCGGTTTAGTTTATAACATAGGTTCTAAGACATTTATAATGTGCCAATATGCATATACATCCACATTTGTAAATGCACATGAACATCTATAAATCAATTTCCATTATCTTCTGATCATCATAGAATATGGAAAAAGGTTGTTGGTAAAGGTTCACAAGTGCTATAATTAAGTTAAGTACTTCAACTTGCCCCCTACCTCCTGATGTATTAATTGAACTATTTTCATTAAAACAATGAAGTGAAGAAATGATATGCACATTAATGAAGTTTATACTCAAACAAAACACATTGGGTCCAAATCCATGTTTGGTTTTCATATAAAATATTAAGATTCCTCTTAATAAGTTTAATAGGTTCCATAAGAGCATAGATATCATTACCAATCATTTTGTACACCTAATATCAACATGTCAAAACCTTTTTTCCTTGTCATTATTTTTGCACAAGTTACATCAAAAAATACAATGTAATGAAATACTAATGAAGATTTTGCAATGCTTACAAGAGTAGGATTATCAAAATTGATGTGATGTGTTCATTTTGTGTCGGCATCATGTTGACATCCATCCTAACACATTAATTGCATTTGTCAAGATAGATGGAAAAAAGAAATTTTAAAACTCAAGTTGGCCCCCTTAGGTATGTTGACCAAAATGAATTCAATCACCACAAGATTGGTGATGGAAAGTTTTTGATCGCCACATGAATGATGACGAAAAGTTTTTGGTCGCCAAATGAAAGTTGATAAAACATGTTGTTCAAACATTTTCATGAGAGCCATGCCTTCGCCATTGTTTGCCATTGAATGCCCTCAATGCCACTAAGATTGATTCCACCATGTGCACAAAGTTGGCACAAGTATCCCAAAATCCATCCCCTTGAATGTTACCTCAAACAACTTTGGCCTTGGTTAGTAACTTGTGACAATAGGTGCCATGTAATGTGTTCACAAAAGTTTTCCAATCAAGAATCCACAACAATTTGCTCAATAGCAAGTTTCAACTTGAACAACCTTTTGTACCATTAAAAATTTGGTTGCAAATCACATCTCCATGGGGTTTTTAAATGTTAGGTTGGTTTCATGATGACAAAAAATTATTAATGGCACATGGTGTTGTTTATGAAAGAAACAATATTTTTTGCCTTTTTCACAATTTGTTTCACCCATGTTGTTTTCCCCCAACCTTCCAACGGCAAGTCTAGATAATGAATACCATAACCTTGAAAGTAAAAACTTGGAAAATAACAAATTATAATGTTAATTACATTTTGCATGTTCGAAACATTGTTTGTACAAATTTGTACAATGTTGTTGATTCCAATGGTTTTGATGTATCCAACCAATGCATTACATATGTAATGGGCATCCTTTTGGTCCCTTGTTGTATCAATAAAACTTATGAATACATCACTATTGGGATAAGCACACATTACATTCAATAATAGACATTGTACAATGTTGTCCTAACCATCAAAACAAATGGTTGTTCCATATTTGTTGAATCAAATTTTGCGTCTTTTAGATTACATGTTTGGACACATTGATCCTAGATTTCTTTGATAAATTTATGTCCAATCCATGACATGATGGGGGTTTGTAGTGGGTTGGAGACTTAAAGGTTGCTTTCATAGTTTCTATGAATACTAAGTGTTGCGCAAGATTGAAAAAGATGTTTGTTTCATAAAATAAAATTGCTCACTTCTTGTCCAAATCCTATTTTTTGGTTTAATTTGATCCTTCAAAAAATGAAACCAATCGAAAAGGTCAAGCACCATTATTCATGGATCTATTAGGACCTTCTATGTTATTTATAAGTGGGGTGTAAATTTAAACCCCTTCCACTTGAAACATCAAAGTAGATTTTCCCTTCATTGAAGGATTTGGCATTTTGATGGCCACATCTTTTGTTCCCCTATTAAGGGTTAAGGTTGGTATTTCCATGTTGTTTAGTGGTGGAAGGAAAATTTTGCCACATTGGGCTAATAAAGCCTTCATTTGTGGTTGTGCCCTTGAACACACTACAACTTCAACTCACCCATTGCCATCATGTTTATAGCCCAAATGGAAGAACATTAGATCCTTGCAATATGAGATGACATTACTACAAAACCTACATTTCACCTTGTGACATCAAACACCATGGATCCCACACGTTCTGCCTTCCCTCCATAAAAAACACAAGAACAACATGTTTGATTAGTGGAATTAGGGTATGTAACAATAGGATTGGACTCCACCTTCAAGGTTACAATTGAAATTTAACACCGATTGCAAATGGAATATGACAATCTAAAACTTCAAACACCCATAAAGGTTTCACCTTTCCTTCCCAAGGCATATGGCAATGGTTGTTTGTTAAACAACACAAGGCCCACACACTTTATAAGAGAAAACAAGTTTAAATTGCAAGGTTTGGTTCTTATTACCAAGCATAAGCAAAGTTTATCAACAAATCAATGGTGGAGATTAATCCACCATTGATCAAACATTAAAATCCATAATGAAGGGGTTTCAATCACTAAACCTTATTAATGGCTAATGGTGACCAAAATATTGGTGATCAACATGTTTTGGTGGTTTTATGTATGGTGACCAAAAATGAATTCGGTCACCATAGGATTGGTAACAAAAAAAATAAAATTACCACACGATTCATACAAAATTGAATGTTGATGAAAGTGTAGATGAGAATGACAAATTGAATGAAGACCCCTAACGTTAGATGAGGATGAAAACTTGGGCAACATTTTGTTTTCAAGATTGTTGTCTAATGCAATGGTTTGGTGGGCATAACCATCCAACAATGGCAATGCAAACCTAAACATGCCAGCATTTTACGACTTTTTTCAAGTGCTTGATGCACCCCCCCTTGGGTGCAAATATACATGTTCCAATAGTTGAACCACACACGCCCATGTAATTAATGGGCCCCATTGAAGTGTTACCTCCAATAATTTGAACATACCATTAACATCGATAAACCCAACAATCGGCCCAAGAATCATCATTTTGAAACCAAACACACAACACACTAATAAACACCTCAATTTGACCCATCTATCAATCCAACAACTCTTGTAGTTGAAAATATAGTGGATATTACATTAGACCCACATGTGTGCCCAAATACAACAACTAATGCAAGTGCACCCCAAGTCACACATCTAAGTATTTTTAATCCCGAAGCTAGAAAACCCTTAGAGTTGACAAAACATGATTTAGATTCTAACCACACACCAATTAACTAGTACCTATGGTGTCCAACACCCATGATGCCCAAAGATGATGTGGGGTCAATATTAGTTGTCGTGGCAACTTTTATGAACCATCCTTGTACACCTATTCAAGATTCATCCACACAACAAATTATTCAATGAAAAAGGCTGGTTAATCAAACAATAATTATTTTTGTAGGCAAACATGATGAATGATTGTACATTAATAATGGCATTTTGGATATTGAAAGACAACATCCCACCAAAAAAATTATGACAAAACATTCGAAAAAAATATCATCACGACCTTGTGTGGGATGAAAATTTTAAAGGCGGAGTGGTTTAATGATGATGATGATGACAATGATGTCAACGTTCCTTATGAAGTAATTGACGTGCTAAATGACAACAACTATCATGAACTTTGACCTTAAAATACAATTCTTGCAATTTGTCATCCTTATAGGTCACAAATCACAAGGGATTTGTAATCTCAGATTGCTTAAAGGCATTAAAATTTAAGCATCTAAAATTTTGCAATACTTGCACATAGGATAAACTTGACATGTGTAGATCCACATGATAATTTAAACATATTTTTTTTCCAATTGTATGTTTTATGGTAATAAAATTGCAACCATTTGATTCAAGATGTGTTTGGTGTATTTAATAAAGGATAATGACTTTATATTTTCATTTTCATTTTCATTATTATTTTGTTTCATTTTCATAATTCAAATTTCAAAATTTAAGGCAACTTGAATGAAGTGCCCCATATATATGCAATTATGTGTGGTTTCTAATCACTTCGATCACATTATCATTTGAATATTCAGGGCACAATCCAATCATGCAATTCACTTTTTAATTGAAAAACTTTACATATGATTATAGTTTGCCAAGTTTACATCAATTGGGGCAAACTTTTGGGGAAACAACTTGTTTTCCCATAATGCCCCATCCATCATAAATACCAATTTTGCACAAAATTGAAGCTACTTTACAATGTATATATGTTGCATCCAATGCGATGGACCACCTCACCCTAAAAATAGGATCTATTACCTCTTTTACTACTACTTTCCTTAATATTATTGTCATGTTGTCGATTAACACATAAGCTTCCCATTCAAATCATGTTGAACCCAAAAAGATTATCCAACTCATTGAACATTGCAATTGTGTGAAGAGATACCACATTCAACAATGTAAATGTAGTGTCAACCTTCAAGCAACCCTTCGTTGGTTTCCTCCAATGTCACATTTTTTTGGTCCTTAGGTTCGAAATCACTTAGATTGTTGAGCTCCCGTTCAATCTCCTCCCCCATAAAGTTGTACCAAGCACACTAGGGATTAGGACCATACTGGAACTTGTTCATTGTTGGGTTATACCACCTTTGCAATAGTTGGCAAAACTAATGAATCATGTATTGGTCATTAACATGTATAATAATTCACATGCCTTTTGAATCATGGATTTGGACATACGCACAATAAAGTAGACAACTAAATCTCTTTGGCAATCTACTTGTCAAGTAGAAAGAAAATAACAACAAAATCCATCATAAACCACTTGTACATGGAATAATTTTACTTGAATGATCAAAGACAAGATAATTCTTCATTATTGTGCATTAACTTTCAAACTCCACATTGTAAAAGTAGGTTGAAAGTATATTTCTAAAAATACAAAAAAAATTTGCAATCTACTTTTCATCTTTTTTTTGCATTGTGGACTTTTGTAAAGTACGTGGTAAATAGGTTATAACAAATAAAAAATGGAATATTTTTCTATGGGACCTAAAATACAATTATCTTTATATCCTTACCTAGTATCGAAATGTTTCATTGAATTATATGTGTTGGGGATTCCCAAATCATACATTTATAGTCTAATAAATGGGGATACATTTTGCTTACTTAAAAAAATTATTTGTTTTTAATATTTTGGAGGTAGATTTTTACAAATGTAATAGACAACACCAAGGGTATTCTATTATACTTCCAGCCACTTCAATGTTACTATATTGCATTTATATACATGATGCATGATAAAAATGGAAACATTCACTTCTTTTGTATACTTTACCATGTTTATGCCCATTCGTTGCATTGTCAATTGTCATATTGATTCCCCCATGCAATAAAAGACACTAACATTCTAAATCCATTTCATGTTTGCATTTATCATGTGTGTTAAACATATTATATTCCCCAAGTTGTGGCATGATAGCTTGAAGATTAATTGAATTATTCGTATAGGCACTTATGGAATGCGACCCTACATTGTGGACATTTCCTACCTACCACCATCAAAATTATTAAACATTGTGGATGGTAAATGTGTTGTCAAATGCTTAATTGCCATGTTCTTTCTAGTCCAAATGGGGAATAACAAATAATCGCCAGTTTACATGAAAGCTTAAAGTTTGGGCCATAAGAATTCCCTTGTTTAAAAAAAAACAACAATGAAATATTCCTAGTTTAACCCAAGGTGTGTCAGCCAATCCACATTTCCAATTTCCTATAGCTTTGGTAAACTATCAAAAAAAATTCAAATATCCTCAACCAGGATGTTAAACAATGTGATTAGAATTTCCCATTTCCATAATATTTTACTTGGATTCATATAAGCTTTGCTTCCATCTACATAACTCAATATGCACCTAAAATACATGCAAGTTGCATGTTATTTGAGTTATGTAAGGTTGCATTCACAAATGCTTTATCATTTTTTGGATATTGTTTTTTCATGTCAATCAAAGTTTAATTATAGCATGTGACATCTTCCATGGAATGTAGGCGTTCCTTTTTTGCCTCTATGGGCCCTGTGAGTGCTTCCTCCACTTCCTTTTGTTGATTGACAACTTCTTGTTCTAATACATGACACTTTCTTTGGCATGCACCAAATTGTTCATGCAACATATCACACTCCAACATCACCTCATTAAGTTGAATTTATATTAAGTTCATTTCCCCTTACAACACCTCAAAAACATGTTTTGCAATGTTGGTTTTTTTTGTGGGTGCTAATGTGTTAGCACCTTTAGTTAGCCATCCTTGACCTTCTATAGTGTCAAACGGCATGTATGATGCCATTTGAATCACAACATCCAACTATTCTCCATCCATGGGGTCGTCCATGCTTAATGTTGATTGAGGGGGATTTATTTCCCAATGGCATTGAACAATTTAATCGTTGATCCCAACAAATGAATCTTGGGTGTAAAAGTTATTGGGTGTTGTTGATTGGGTTACAACCAATATTGGTGGTATCAGTTGAAAAACGATAATGGGAGTGATAGGGGGAAGTGGTAGAAGAACCCAAGGTTTTGTTTCACAAACTCATGGACCTATTGTAGGGGCTAGGGAATTTTATAAAGGAGCCAATGGATTGGCTTCCATTGCAAATTTGCCTTATCTTGATACACATGCACATTGCCCCCTTGTGGGCACTAGGAGAAAAACCCCATTTTTAAACTTTATTTTCAATTTTTTTGAATTGTCATTTATAGTTGAAAACATTAGTTTTGACTACAAAATATTTTTTGCAACTCAAAATGACATTGTTAATTAATTTTCAAAATCGTTGACAATGTTGAATTGACCTTACAACACAATTGGAAACAACGTACATGTGTCAATTTGTGGTTAATGTTGAGGTGACAACATTTTAATTGAGAATGACATACATTTTAGTCGACGCAATGTTTCAACTATAAAATGTTAACTAGACTTAGTTAATTCATGTTAACAAGTCAATGGATGAATTTCATTCACCTACGTATCATGTCGTTTGGGGGTGTGGAATTGGAATTGTGATTATATTTCAGTTATATTACAATCAATGTAGTGTTGGCATGTGTCATGTCATTGAAAAAGGGCATGGAATTTTAGAATTTTGATAATATTCAATTATATTATAACCAATGGAACATTAACACATGTCACATGGGCATTCATGGTCCAGTGCCATGTGTATGGTCTCAAAATCTTGAAATTATTGATTTATTGAAAATGTCAACATATGATATTGTGCCACATGGACACTTATGTTACACACTTACATGACACACATCATCTTGTTGTTTGTAGGTCATCCAACATATGTGAAGTTGAGCCAAAATAAAGATATCAATTATAAGGTAGTTGAAAGCAAGTTGAAAATATGTTGAAAATATGTTGAAAATAAATCAAAATTTATGTAGATTAATTGAAATGTAGTTGAGATTACAAGTCTACAAAAATTATAGTCACAATTCTAAGATTACTAAAGCTAGACTATGGGGATAATACACCTAGCTAAAATTAACTAAAGAAAATCAAACCATAATAAAAGCATAGTCTACCTATACATTATCAACTAAGAATGAAAAACCTATTATAATTTGAAAATTGTGCAAGGAAACATTATTCCCATGTAGGAAATGGTCCCATCTACATTTTGAAGATTAATGTTATTAATCAAACATTTATTGGAATAATGAAATGACTTTCCTATAAAATGGTTGTTTTATGTTTATGCACTAATGGTGTGAACTCGTTGTTGGCATGTTTAATTGGATTGTTGCCTTGTTGGACCACGTCTTTTGACTTGTTCATAGTTGCACCCTATATTTTTGAATTAAAGAAAATGAAAGTTGTTAAAAACGATAAAACTTAATAGGAATCTAAGTAACAATGCATCAAAAAATGGATTATGCATTAGTTGCACATATTAAAAATCAATAAAAACATCATGATTTACTACTCAAAAATAAGGAAATTTGACAAAGAAAAAAACACATTGAAATCTGGAGAAATTATAACTAAATAACAAATCAAAATGGCACACATCATGGGCTTACCATATACATAGTTGACAAACATAATTGAAACCTAATTGAAATCTAATTGAACCCAATCAAAATATAGAAAAAATTATATAGTTCAAATTTAGTTGAAAGTAGCTCACTAAAACAAACATTATCAAAATCTTATTTGCATTGATGGTTGAAAAGGTTCATAAGTTTAACTCTCATTACCTAAATGTTTGTTTTGGAACTAGAAAATAAGAAAAACCAAGAGTGTTGAAAAAAACTTTCATATTTACAAAACATTTTTTTTTTTTCTTCTATTTGGACCCCTCCTACTTTCAAAGCTCATAACTTTTTCATTTATTCATCATTTTAAATATTTTAAAATGCTATAGGAGTGCCACCTTAAGTTCTACAAATATTTTTTGAACTATAATAACAATAGAGCAACATAAATGGAAGTTTTTGGGTGTTCAAGAACTAGTTGTGGTTTGTTGTTGAGTTCTTGACCCCCCCTACTTTGGGGGGCCATAGCTTTCTCATTTCTAATATTTTTAATGTTTTTTAATGCTTCAGATGTGCCAAGAGGAGGGGTTCAACATTTGCTTATGTACCATAAATAAAAGAGCCCTCCCCTTGGATCTAGACTGCCCTAAGCGTTTAAGTGTATTAAAAGCAGCCTAATTACCTTAATGAAAGTTCAAAGAAACACTTAGTTGAACAAAAAACCAACAAGAGTTCAAAACAAAACCTAGCTAAAAAACATTTAACTAAAGGTAACATGGTGGAGAAATAAAAGAAAAAATGTCTTGGTAAAAGGAAAATAAACAAAAAGAGGAAAAAAGTTTTTAAACACCTACAATTGAAACAAAGTTGGGGATGACATGTAGTCGAAAACTAGTTGGTTAGAAAATGCCCTTTTTCTCCTAGTGGAGCTTGGAACAATCCTTTAATTGACCCGAACCCCAAACACCACCTCCACAAACATCATTTGTGCCATAGTCAAAGGCACCTATTTTGGGGCAAAATTGGGCTATTCATCATGGCCATGTGAACTTTTAACATGCATGCCTTCATATGTTCATCCATGGAACTTGTAAATTGAATGAAATTATTTTTTCTATGGTTTTTATGCTAAAAAAATGGCCACTTCTTCTTGATGTGGCACATAATGCAAATATAAAGTGTATGACCATGGTTGGGGTACAATTTGCCATCCAACATCTACTAACATGGTTGGGTTTTCAAGTGCCTCCAACTCTACTTTGTGTTATCTTCCTTTTGTGCCATGGCCCTTGATCACTATCTTTGGCCTACACCATCCACCATCGTACCCACCATCTACCAATGCATGAATGTTAAGGTTAAAATAAGGTTAAAATAGGGATAAAAATATGATGAGAATTAGGATATGGGTCCTTCAAAAGGTTCAACCTTAAAGTCCAACACACAATTGTTTTCACAAGTGGCGTCATGAACTTCAAAGGCCTCAAAAAGGATCCTATTTTCTTCGAAGTGTGTGGCATTGATTACTTGAAGCAAATAAAATCTTCACACATCATAGAAATAATATTAATTTAATGAGAGAAACGTGACTTTTATACAAAGGCCCAAGTCACTTTTGATCACCTTTAGTTGACATTGAAGGTTGGATTTAAATGTTGGGCAAGCATAACTAGTTTAGATTAACTAGTAATTCAAAAAAATTGATCGTCATCTAATGGCTTACAAGAATTACCTAAGCAAGGCCATCAAATGGTAACCAAAAGTGGTTTGGTCATTGCTAGACCTCTATTGTTAGTTGATGAACAAAAGTGACCAAAATAACTTCAATCATTATTAGGTTGAAGGATGCACGCGGTGACCAAAATTTTTGGTCATCGACTATTTAGTCGAATCAACTGGCAATTGAAAATTTTTGGTCGTCACCCAACAACCTTATGTGGTTGCTACATGAAAAGGCCATCAGATGGCAATTGAATTCTTTTGGTTGCCAAATTTTTTAGGTCCCTTTAATTTTTTCTATATAAGAGGCATTAGCATTTTCAAATTTTCTTCATTTTCTTTTCAACATGTATGACTCTGATTTTATTTTACAATTAACGTGATACATTTTGAAGAAAGTGGGCATTCCATGCACTATTTTGTGTTGTGATTCCAAATTTGGTTACAAATACAATTTACTTTCTATCTATTATACCCAGACAAATCATGTTGATCAATCAAGTTAAAGGAGAGGTAATGAATAGGATGATTCAAACATTAATTTTGAAGACATTCACGCTTGAGACGATCACAATATCATGACTTGGGACTATGAAGTTGCCCAAAGCTCACATATTTCCCAAGCTAAAAAAAAGAAGATATCATGTGGACATTTCTCAATTACCAGAGGACTTGTTGTAGAAGGACATTCCATTAACCTTACATGTCAACACTAAAAATGTAATGGATAAAGAGCATGGTGTTCATAGCTTGGGATCATAATGGTATGAACGTCAAATATCTCCCATGCACATTTGAAGGAATAAATGTTTTAGATATTTTAAATCTACATGAAGATTTGTTGTATGAAGACATTTTGATGGAGCTTCATGTTTACAACACACAAGATTATTTTGACACAATTTGACATTTGTTAATTTTGTTATGAATTCATGAATAATAAGAACAAGTGGTTTTGCCATGAGAGGCATTGACGAAAAACAATATTTTTATGAAATATTACAACAAGATGCAGTGTAAATGTCTCCCCTATTTGATAGGCAAATGCTTGGAAAATGGTTGGAAATACCTTTTTGATAGATATTGCAACCGTTGGATTCAATTCAAAACACCTTTGCTTTATAATGATGTTGTTTAATTTTTAGTTGTTCATTTATCTTTTGGTTTCAATAATTGTAATTGGGCACTCCTTTTTTTAGCCCTCCAAAAAAACATGTGTTTCAAAAGGGGAAGGAAAAAAAGGCACATAAAAAAAAGGGAAAATAAACAAGAAGACAAAAGGGAGAGAAATCCAATGGAGAAGAAGATGCACGGGGGGGGGTTACACTAGATGACGATCAAAAGGATTTTGGTGACCATTAGATTGTGGTGACTAAAATGGATTTGGTCAACATCAAACTATGGTGATTAAAATGGTTTTAGTCACCATTAGACTATGACAACCAAATCCCATGGCCATCAAACAACAACATAATTTAATCACTATGAAACGATTGATTCTAATTTTGGTCATTGTCGATGGATTGAGCTCACTTGTAGTCATCATATGGGAACTATCAAACGGCGACCAAAATATTTGTTGCCCATTTGTTGGTGATTGATATTCCAAGGGGACTTGAAGGTATATGAGTTTTTAAATGCAAGTTTTTTAAGTTCATATTTTGACATTTTTTTTTTCATTTGGGTTTTTTGTTTTTCGTTGCACATTTACAACCATTGTGTGGAACCCTATGTGAGTTGAGATGGTCAAGTCCTTAGCTTAGGGTGGCCTTTTTGCATTTTGTGGAAATTTTGGAACACCCTAAACCTTGACCTTTTGAAACTTTAGTTGCTTATAACAATTAGTGGTTGAAAAGTCTTTGGGTTTTTTGGGCATATCAAATTTCAACAATGTTGTTTAACCAAGAATCAAGAGGACAACCATTCAAGGGATAATTTTACTGAAACCCCTTAAACACTTATACCACACATCATTTAATAGTTATCCCTCATACCTTTGAACGACTCATCTTTAACCACACATAAGTGCGGGGTAGCAAAAATGGTTGTCATGGAGACCACTTTATCAACACAATCCTGAAATTGTCAAAGGCTTGACAATAATGACCCTAAATGAATTGCTAGACGACAATTCCAAGAAATTGTCATGAGTTTTTTCAAGGAACAACAATGGCATACATCAATGGTGCTTTTGTGAGCAAACAAGGAATTGTTTTGGACAAGTACAAAAGGTCATGGAAAATCATTTTTTGGCAAAAGTAAATGGTTTCCCACAATATATCAAGCTTTAAAATTTTGAAAGGTTTTAGATGCAACAGTAAACTTGTTGCAATGGTTTGAAGTCCACTATCCACAAAAGAACAAGGTGCATTGGATCATAGAGGTAGTGGACTTATGGGACAAAGTTTCATGGTGGGCCAAATTCACAAAAACATTTTCGATGAAGTTGAAACTAGCACCATGGATAAAAGCACTGAAAACTTTTTTACCCAAATTGGAAGTTATGGTGTTTTGTGGATTCCAAGCATGAGAAATGTGCTCCTTTTGTCCAGGAAACAATTAGGATGGTTATGGTGTGGTGTGTAAGGTGTGGATTGAAAGGTTCAATAGCATCCCAAACACCATTGAGTTGATGCGGAGGACACCCAAGACAAATGACAAGTGAAAATCTCACAAGCAATGTTCAGTGGAAACTTTGGCCTGCTCTTACAAACATCCAAATGTCATCAAGTTCCTTGCCATCCATGCAAAGACCATGGAGGTTTACACATTGTGGTGGAATAGGGGAACTCTTTAAGAAATGTTGGATTACAACATGAAGTACTTCCCCATTATGGATAATCAAATTGTATTGCAATAAGGGGGACCAAATGTGGAAGGGTGAATCAACTTGTTGCCTTTAGGCAAAATCATGTGAATATGGCATGGGCATTCATAAACATTATGAATGTAGTACACCATTTTGAAATTTTACAGGAATTATCTAAAGACAACATTATGTTGCATTTTTTGCCAAACAAACCAAATGTTGTGTACATAAACGTTTGTGATTAGGGTGAAGTCAATCGCTTGCAAGCAATGATGCAAGAGGTGGCACCATCATTATATGGGTTTGCGAAGAAACAAGATGTCATCAATGCAAGGAAAGCATGTTGGTGGGTGGTCGCATAATTGTTTTTTGTTTATAATTAATTGAAAATTGCACATTCCCTATGACGAATGGCCAAGCAACACCAAATAACTTTAAGCATATTCAGTGGGCAAGTTGGCAAATGTCGTGTGAGGTGAAAATTGGGATGTAAAATATTTTGTGGACAATTCAAAAAAATGTCATTTGGGAAGGTGATCCACGACATGTATGAGCCAAATCTAGAAGCACGAAAAACTATTTAGCACATCATGCACACACTAATGGGGCCTCCATACAATTGGACTACATCTAATGAATGTTATTGAAAGTAGCCATAGATAGTTTGTAATTGTTACATATGAAATTTGGTGGAATTTGCATGATATTTCAAAAATGACATATTTTGACTTATTGATTTTATAAAACCCGAGTGGTCAAAGAATCATGTTGTCAATTGTAATCATATATGAAATTGGTGAATATATCCTGTTTATGCATTTGAAATTTATGGATTTATGTTTTAGAATGATGATGTTTTTATTGTAAACATAAGACATAATCACAATGCCAAAACGTGGCATTTATGATTACATTTATGACTACAAAACTACATGATAAACTTTAATAAATATATGTATAATTTTAGTACTAAACATTTAATTTTTAAATTTATATTTAATTTTGAAACATGAATATAATACAATATTACTAATTCTAGTGATGTAGGAATTGGTTTATATGGGGTTCTTTGCAAAAAGTTTTGTATGTCACTTCTACATGACCATTATAGTTGTATGGTCATCCTTAGACCACTCCAAAGACAATTCAAAAATAACAACCTCATTTTCAAGCCTAACTACTTTCATAACTACTTCCTTTTCCTATTAACTTTCATAATAATTATCTCCCACCTTTATTAATAACTACCTCACTCCTTTTTTCTATCCACCAACATGGATTTTTCAAAAAAAAATACCATGTGTCTTTTCATGTCCATGAGATGCATATTAATCTAAATTAATTTTGACATTGACATAAATACATGAAAACATAAGAAAAAAATTTAAATAGTTGATTGTCACTAGTAGTGTGTAACAATGCAAAGTTCAAATATATTATATGTATATATAATACACATAACATAATATATGTATATTCAATATTTTTATTTTTTATATGCATATTTAATTTTAATTATATCATTTATTTTCATAATCATATATTATTTTCAATTTTGTATTTAATTTTGGAATAAATCAATAATAGAATGGATATTTTTTAAAAAAGTATTTACAAATTAATTTTATGGATTTCATTATAATCCAACCACTTCACATAACATTATAATTGTAATTTTTTTTCATTAGTTCAGTTTTTTATGAGTTTATAATTCTTAAAATTTACACATTTCATATAGTATATACACATACATACGCATTGTTATATGTATATAAATATTTATTGAAATATTATATATATATATATATATACAATACAAAAAATATTTTGTAATAAAATTATAATCTATTTTTATAAAAATTATGTTTAATCAATTTTTAAAGGTCATTATATATATAAATTTAATATGTTGTAAATTTATGAATCCTAAGCTCATGGATAAATTTGGTTAAAATAACATAAAATTGTTTGAATTATGTTATTTTTGTTAAACTAAGTTTTTCTATTATTAAAATAGGATATTTAGATTAAACTTGGTTAGAATAAAACTAAAGTTGATTAATTTTGGTTAGTTTTGGTTTTAGTAATATAAATAAATTTAATGTAAGTTTTTTTGGCTAAAATATGATAAATTTTCTTATATTTTGATAAACTTAGCTAAAAGTTGGTTAAGCTTGGTTAAATGAAGATAAATTTGTTTAAACTAAATGATTTAAGCTAAAATTGGATAAATTAAAAAATTAAGGTTAAACTTTGATACTGAAGTTAAAGTTGGTTAAAATTGGTGAAATCAAGTTGCATGAAGGCACTTAGGCTAAACATGGTTAATTAAACTTGGTTAAATTTGCAATTTTTGGGCAAATAAGGTTTCTTCATGAATTTTGCTATAACCAAGGCTATTAGGCTAAATTGAGTTAATTAATCTAAATTTGGCTAAACTTGGGAAAATCTAAATGTTGTTAAAGTTGGTTACATTTGGTTAAAATATATTAAATTATCTTACATAGGTCAAAACATGTTACATTAAGTTAAAATATAGGATTAATTAGAATAAATTAAGTTATTTAAGATAAACTAGGTTACTTAAGGTGAATTAACTTTAGTAGGTTAAATTAGGGTTGGATTAAATTAAATTAAATTATTCTAAATTAAACTAGGTTTAGTTTAATTCATACTAAATTAGGTTTAAATATATTAAAATGATAATTTTCTAAATTAGATTAAATTAAGTTAAATTAGGCTTCTAATGCAAATTTGACAATGTTGATATATATTTTAATTTTTTAAAAACTTGTTTTAAAAAATTCAAATAATTACTTTAATATAGTTACATTAGTCGTGCAGTCATATATGTAATCATAATTACCTCTAGTTGTATAGTCATATTTCTAATCATAGACTCACAATTATGACTATAGTTGTCAAAATGATTGCAATTCAAGTCCACTTACAACTATATGACTATTTTGGGTAGTAGTCGTAACATGTCTTAATCATAGAAATCACATTTTGGTGCAGTGAATGATCAATTACACAAGTATTACCCATTCATCACTTATATTTCTAATTTATGGATGATTGGACTTTCCATTGATAATGTGTTTCAATATATGTTGCCATAATTATTGGTAGACATCAAGTAATGAAAAAATATAAATAAACATTCATTTGAAGCAATAATTTAAAATGCAAATACAAGCCATTCACTCTTTAGACTTTTGTTTTGGTTTTATTTATTTTTTCAATTGTGGGAACTTATTATATCCAAAGTACATTATAGATTTTTTTGTTGAAATTATTTTTGAAAGTAAAAATACTATTTTAATTTTCCAATTTTTTGGACCAAAGACAAATTTGAAGTAGCCAAAAAACATTAAATGAAAACACTCATACAACTTTTGTTGAAAGTCACAAAAGGAGTCATTGTGCAATGACCAATAATGTTTGTGATAAAAAAACGTTCGTTGGTGATTGAAAATGTTAATTGGTAATTGAAAAACTAATGACTAAAAATTTGGTAATGAAAAATGTGGCAACTAAATTCATGTGGTGACTAAAACCTTGTGGCGTTTGAAAATTTGGTGACTAAAACCTTGTGGCATTTGAAAATTTGGTGACTAAAACCTTATGATGATTGAAAATTATGACCAAATTCATGTGTTGAACAAAACCATGTGATGATTGAAATAACATGGTTTACAATGATTGAAACAACTCCAATTTTAATTGTTTATAAATTTGCCCCAAGCAACCTAAAATGGCCTTTAACCTAGGTTGACCCTAATATTTAGGTATCTAAGTGTTTAAATGCCTAGGTTTGCAAATGAGAGGACTAGAATTCCCCACCTTCATTTTGGGGAACAAGTCCTTAACCATTGCACCACATTATTTATTTATGATAACTATTACTTGCCACTAATTTATAAACAATAATGTTTATAGCTCAAGTTAACTTAAGTCACCATAGGCTGATCTAAGTTGACCTAGCATAATTTAAGCATTCCTAACCTAAATGTAAGCCTATTTACCACAAACTAATGTAAATTTAGATTAGGCTAAAATAGACTAAACTTGATTAAACTAGCATAAATTGAGTTAAACACAATGGTTTAGGCTAAACTTGTTTGGACTTGGCAAAACTTGATAAAATTAATATTAATTAGGTTTAAATTAGACTTGGCAAAATTATAACATTTAGACAAAACTTGGCAAAACTTAGTTACTTAAATTAAACTTGGCTACATTTAGCAAAACTTTTGAAAATTAGGCCAAACTAGGATATTAAAACAAAACTTGGCAAATTTTTTAAAAATTAGGCCAAATTAAAATATTGAAGCAAAACTTGGCAAAATTTCATTAAACATGGCCATTTATTTAAACTGGGTTAGATTTAGCAAAATTTGGCAAAATTTGGCTATTTAAATCAAACTTAGCCTCATACATGATAGCCGATTATAGGCATGCCAATCATGCCTTTAGGGTTAATGTATGTTCTTAGGTTACTGTATGCTATTAGGTGTTTTAGGGTTATGGCTTGTTTAGGGTTTCAATTTTGTTGAAGATTGTATAAAAGGCCAAGCTTTTCCCTTCTCTTGTTAGCTTTTTTAGAATTCCTTTGTCAGGGAAAGTTTCCTCCATAGTTAGATTGGAGTTCTAGATGTTCATAATGGTTATTACACGGCCACCATTTACATACACTAGGTTTTCTTTCCTTCTTTTCAATTTAATTTAATTAAAAAAAAACTCTATTCTCCATTGTTTAATGTTGAAAGCGGCAAAATTTTCCTAACTTTGAGTTTCTTGGTTTTCTTTTGCTTGCTAGTTTTTTGTGTTTTGGAGTTATTGCTATTTCTTTTTCTTTTTCTACTCTTGTACTTCAGCTACAACTGGAACAATAACAACCATAACTAGTAATGTAAGTGAGGGAAAAGCAAAAAAGCCCACGGCGGCTGCTATTGCAAGCTTTTGCAAGCCTAAACTTCCGATCTCACACACGCGCCTGCTGAGTATTCGCCAAACATCTACGCACTAATATATATCCAGATTAGTTTTCGTCTTTTTCTTTTGTGTTTTAACTTCTTTGTTACTTTAGTTTTTCATGCCAATTTGTTGGAGGAACTCTGGATTGATAAACACTTGGCTTTCTTCATTTCTTCAAAGATCATTATTCTATTTCCATTTTTTCCAACTCTCTGCATGAATGATCAAAGGAACAAACTACAAGATCTGTTGAAGAAGCGAAAAAAAGAATTAAAAAAAAACACACGAAATAAAAGAAAAAAATTTCTCTCTTCTCTTTTGCACACCATCGTTACAGAGCTTGCGAACGCAGATTGTTTTATAGCGCTATTACCGTTATTGTCCATTATAATCGCTGTCCGTCATCGTCCATCATTCGTCATAATCGTCATCTCTTGTCATATGTCGTCCGTTGCCATTCATCGTTTGTTGTCATCACCATTCATCGTTTATTGTCGTCACCATTCATCGTAGTGCCATTTGTTGCCATTCATCGTCGATGTTATCATTTCTCGCCATTCGTCATAGTTTCGCTCGAGGTTCATCAGCTTTCATCCAATGTCTGTCAACATCTGTCCATTTAGTTTCGTCCCTCTTGTTTTGTCTGATATTTGTCAACATCCGTCCATTCGGTTCCGTCCATCCAATTTCGTCCTTTTGGTTCCATTCACCTGGCCCCTTTCGTCCATTGATGTTTGTCCACCAACGTTCGTTCGTTATTGTTCATCCCCGTCGACATGCAATATTTTTCAAATCCTATGTATTGTGTACATACGTATCCAATACAATATTCTTCAAACCGTATGTACGTATTCCTCAAGATCATATATAGGTTTTTAAAAATTAATATGTACATCTACATACTCTTTTATTAATACATACATCTACATATTTATATTAATACATATATCTACATTATTTTTGTATTAGTACATACATTTATGTAATCTTATTAATACATAAATATATAATTTTATTTTTTTTCTATTTCGTCATATAGCACTAGTGATTACAAAAATTAAAAGTTGCTTAGGGTACATTTTCTTAAACACTTCACATTTCAGTTTCCATGACAGTTGCATTTAATTGCATAAGTTGTGTTAGAATTTTGTAGCTAGTGCTTTGTATTGCTACAAAATTTTGGGGCATGGGACAACACCATGTCGAATGATGAGAGCACTATCGCTTAGCCAGAGCCAAGGTATTAATTATAAAATAACACACAATCATTTGAGTCGATTTTTTTGAACTCACGATCTTCACAATGGTATGATGAAATGTTTATAATGCCATCGTCATCCAATACAACTCCTACTAGGAATTTAGGTTTAGGTTACATTACATCAACGGTACATCAGAATCTATTTGGAGGGGTTAATCAGTGGGGTACGCCTATTGCTGCACCAGCTTTCACACCATCACTATACGTTCCATTATAAGCCGTTACCTTTACACCCATATACAACATGGAGGTTAACAGTCTTCGGGGAGAATTGAAAAGTTCAATGGAAGGGCATGTGCCATTTCTTTGAAGGAATTCAAAGCAACTTTCTCAACTGTGGTTTGTGAATTGGAGCTCAAGTATGGTGCTAATTACATTGAGGCGTTCGCATTCAAACAACTGGCCCATTATGTGCACTATGAGCCATTGGATGCATGAACAACATTTTTCGAGGATTTTGGGCGTCACCCAAATCCCTAATCCAACTTATGCCACAGCCATCACCACCACCTCTCAAGCTGCACTATAAGCTACCATTGCACATCATGGGACTATGCCTAATAATCCAAATCTGGTACCTATTTCAGTAAACCTTTCTCTTTAACAACTCATTGTTACTACCGCAAACATTCCTTCCACTATTGATGCACTAGCTTTTGCTAATCCAGTGGGGGAATTCTTTCAAGTTCTTGAGTTAGAATTTTCAATTAAGAGTTCTGAAAAAATTCTACAACTCACCACTTTCTTTCGGCAAAAAGATGAAACCCTCAAAATGCTTTATAGGAAGCTTCTCAAGCTTAGTGAAGACACTTAAAGCATCATAAACTTAGAAGCTACCAATCGGTATCTTCGTTTGTTGGAAGGTATTTCGACACTCCATGTGCAAGTTTTGCAACAAATTTTTGTAGAATTTTGAGACTCGTACACTTTGCTAGATGTGTACAACATGTCTAAAAAGTTGGAACTAGCTCATGCACACTATGAGGCCAACACTATGAGGCTTCCATCATGTTCAAGACCTTAGTTTCCACCAGTTGCGCCAACCAAATCATCACATTTTTCTGCAAGGGCTAAAGTAGAGCATTTGGTTACACCCATCCTACCTTCTTGCAACTATTATGGCAATCCTGCCCACAAAGCTAGTGAGTGCAACATTCCTTTCGAGGATCTCTTTTGTGATTAACGTGGGAAAGAGGGACATCAGCAAGCTATTTATTTTGCCAAGTTTTCGGGATGGAAGTAACTCCAATTACCACAACAAAATCTACTAGCATCTTTTGCTGCCCTTTAACTAAAAGCCAAGGCACCTCAGTCTTCCACTCAAGTTTTCCCCAACAAGGATAATTCCAATAAGAATGCTAAGAAGATGGAGGGAGGTGTTTCAAACCCATGCTGCTCAAGTTCAAATTTTGCAAAATGAACTGGAATCATTAAAGGCCCAACTTGCTAATCTAAAAGGCAAGTTTTCCTAACCAGCTAGTCATGCCCAACATGTATAGGGTTTAGGATCATGGGAGGGACCTCCTAGGTTGTTCTATGGCCTCTCACATGATGCCATGGTCGGGGAGTATGTTCTTTCCAGTGCACACAATTTTAGTTTCACACCAAAATTTGCCACTTCTTTTTGCCCTTCCTACTTTGCGGGATAAAAGGTTACTGTGGCACCTAGAGTTTCTACCACTAGGCAAGTAATTTAAATTTATGGATTCGTATTTAATTGAAGTCCTATTACCAGGGCTATAGGAGTTCGAGCAATCATGCCACAATCTTTTTGTCCTCTCAACACAAAAGAACACACCACAAGCTGTTAGGGCATCAAATTCTCATGTCCCAAAAGTACATGTACATCAATAAAACACACAATTTTCCATTGATCAGTTTATGGAGTGCTAACTTCAAATGCCTGAAGTGGTGCAAAAGCTTGTGAGTACATGGTTGTTTAGTTTTCAAGATATGAAGCTTAAGCATCGGGGACATAAGTGTAGTACTAAAAAATACCTTGAACACTACATTAGGTCCTCTACTAATCCCTGATCCACATGTTACAGGGTTTGTATCCAACACCTTGGAAAAACACTCGATTGCTTCATGTGTTGCAGATGGCATTCGTAATTTAATCACTAGTTCTAGCATGGTTAAACTAGTGGGCTCTCCTACCTCTGATTCTATATTCACATATCAAAAGGGAGCTAAGAACACCTCACTTGTGGATTTGTTACTCAACAAAGGTGTAGTGGATAACCATTTTTTTTCACCCATTTCCAAAGGTGGTGTTTAGTGATAGAACTTCCATCGCCACCAAAGTTGCCATTGTCGACAATATTGAGTTAGCAATCTAGGTGGGAGGACATACACCCAAAGTGGTATTTTTTCATACAAGTGCCCAACCAATGATTCTTGGAGTTCAATTTGCCAAGAAGATCGGCATGCTTGACTGCAAACTATGAAAATCTATGTGGCAAATTTGCACCACTAATCGAAGCGTAGAGGAGGTACTTGGGGAGAGCTCGGATTTGATTACACTTAACTTCAATGAAGGTATAGATTATGAGTTTTGCTTATAGGTTAGATGTTTAGTCATTAATGCCATTAGTTATGATGTGTTCATTGGGCAAGAGGCCTCGTTTCCACCAGGTTTCACAATTGATAACTAGTTCAAACATGCGTATTACTAAGTGGATTTGGAGACTAATGGCCATCACCTGGGATACATACCCTTTCATTTACATGGGAACCATAGTCCTATGGCTCACCATTGTATATGCTCAAGGAAACACACACCATTTCCTACATACAACAAATTAACCACAAGTGGATAAAGGGAGATGAAGAGGAAACAATTTATGCCCAAGCTACTAAAAGCTTGAGGGTGGTTCCTACTGACATTCAACATGGACCAGAGGTTTTATAGAGGTTCAAAACAACCCACAAGCCTTTGATTAAAGTTATGTCTAGTTTTGAGAACATTGAGAGCCATGGCGAACTGATTAAGCCAATCTTCGTCAACTAAAGAGGGGATTACATTACTATAGCTCTTTGGTGGTACTAGTACAAGTCTCAAAGCCCTACTACATTCATGATGGTGGTTCGAAGGTATTTCTACATAGACATTAATCCTATTGCAAAACAAGTGGTGACATCGATAATGATGGAACTCACAGCCAAATTTCCACAACAATTTGCAACCGTTGCATGGAAGGCCAGTTTCACTTTCTTGCCCTCTTACATACAACTAATTCAGAAAAAACATATGGAATTACTTGGCCCCATGGACTTCATCATTTCAAGTTGGGAGTGTCAAGGATTTTCAGCGACTGGATTTGGAAAAGACTTGAATGACAAAAGATCCGATCTTTTCACAGACATGGTATGATTGATCACATGGGCTCAATCCATTTCTCCTATGCTTAGTTATGTAGTTGAGAACACCCTTTCACAGCTTGACTAGAGGGAGAAAGTCCAAGAGCACTACACGCTGGTCAAACATTACCTTGGAGAGCCACTCCTACTTGATGCGACACAATTTGATTCTTATGCGCACCAACTACGCAACTAGTGGACCAACCTTGCACCATTTTCAGTTTTATAGTTGGCTATAAGATACACCATTAGAGACCCCAACCTGTAAGTTTTTAACATATTGGATGATCAGAGCTCCTGCCAACTAGTTCCAAAGCAGGAGAAACCTCTTTGGTTTCCTACAAACACAATAAGAAAACCAAAAGGTGTTTGGCCCACCTTTGTTTCTTCCTAGGAGCACACGTTTTTCCCTTTTTCTCATCATTAGGATTCTATTCCTAGCCAATACACAATTTTCAACAAGTTCCTACATTACATTTTGGAGTATCTTAATGACTAACCATTTGGTTTACACCCAAAATTCACCAATATTTTGATGATGTTATTTTATGGGTGCAATTAAGAAACAAGTTTGCTTGATCTCAAGGTTGTTTGATCTCAATCTTAATGTTACTATTACAATAATGGAAATATCGAACAACACATTGGTTGAATATTCAAGTGTGGTGTCTAGATTTGTGCTACTCCAACCAACAAGAGAAGGGATGAATGCTTGTAGTTGCTTGGGATTTTGACATATTTCATAATGAAGAATGTTCATGATGACCCAAGGAAAGAAAAATCTAAACCCTTTGAGGATTTTGCAAAAGATAATTATAGATCAATCTACATCAAAAAATGAAATCAATTTGCACATTGTGGAGGTAAAATATCTCAATGGATTCTCAAAGGTGCATTTGTTATAATAAAACTTGAAGGAATTATTGCAATGCAAGAATTATTTCAATACTAATACTTTGCAAAACATAATTGATCAATTTTTTGTTACTTTGTAACCATATTACATGTGGTTGAAATTTAACATGGCTTCAAATTATCATGAATCTTTGGGGAAAAAAAATCCATTTGATTACCAAGAAATTTATACATCCTTCTTATTCTCTTTCATTTTAATGTGTACAAATTGGTATGTGTGTTATTGTAATTTTATTTTCAACTTTTTGGTTCAATCAAATTTTGTGTTGTTGTTAATGTTCGACTCAAGTTGTTAATGTTTTTTGTTGAATAATACTCATCTTGCTAGACTTTTAGATTTTGATGGGTTCCTACAACATCCAAATCAATAATATTGACAATTAAAAATTTCCATGTTAATCCAATGTCACTTAACTTTTTATATTGACAAATCTCATGGTTAAATTCTCAAATTTGGAAATATCATGTGCCTATCTTTTTATCCCTTGCACAATTTTTTTTATTTGGTCATATAACAATGCAATGGTCTACAAAATGGGGGCACATTACACACAATAGAACATAATTTTTCTCATGGGGTGCCATCATTTCGACTATTTACACAAGAATGCAAATTGTCTACCAAGTGGGGTTGTTTACACATAAGCTAGGAACATAATTTGATCATGGGGTGCCTACAAGATTTTTTTCATTACATAAATCCCAAAAAGGTTCTAGAAGTTGAAATTGTTACATGATGTATAAAATCAAAATACATGAAAATTCATAAGTTGTTGAATTCCCACCTTGACAATTGGAAGTCCCATGAATATTTGGATCAAAGTTTAGAGGTTCAAACCCTGTCTAAATTGGGCCTTTTTGACCTATATATAATTTTTTGAAATTTATTATAATTAATTGGGGTTGCATTACCTCAAAACAATCATTAACATATTTTATGGTTAGTTGAAAGGTTGGGAGTCAAATTGCCAAAGTGATGCCCAACCACTTAAATGATGATTTGAGAGATCAAATCAACTTCAATTGCAAAACTTAATACACAATTGGAAGCCATTTTGAATGATTGTAAAATAAAAATTTAGATTGTTGTATTTGGATATCATATGAAGAAGTTATGAACTCTTAAATTTGAAGTAATCATGTAATGTTAAAATTAGGGCTCCCACATTTTTGTCGCTTTGACATAGGTTTAGTAAGGAGCTACAAAATATATAATATGGATAAAAGTTGTGACTTTTCCTAAGTCTAGGGCATCCATCAAATTTTGGGAATCCATATTATTCCATGGTTCATCCATTCACCTTTTTGGCTCCAAATGCATTGATCACTCTCTTTATTTGATTTGTTCAATTTGATATGATCAAAAGTTCAACTTGAAGAATTCATCCTAAACCTATCCTTGAGCTCTTTTAACAACTTCTTGTCCCAACATGTGGAGTTAAGGAACATGCCCAAGTCTATAAAGTCTTCCAAATGCATCAAACTATATTGGATAACTTATCCCAATACCCTATGAGGAACCTTTGGGAGCATGTCATCAATGATGACTATGTGGGATTTTTTATTGCTTTCATATGTAATTAATTATGTATTTCCATGTGGATTTGGCCAAAGGTTTGATTAGATGAGTGTTTGAATCAATATTCTAACTCGTGAACCAATGAAAGTGGTGTGGATATATATAGGTGGTAGCAAGGGTTGAACTTTGGAATCCTAGTTATGGGTTGAAAATTTGTAACATTGGGATTGATTAATTTGGCTTCTTTCTAGAAATATTACATGATTTCAAAATTCTTTATTTTTTACTCAAAAAAATTCAAGGATTCATTCTTATTTAAAGAACCACGTCTTGGCCAAAAAAGTTGTTGTATGCATACCAAACTTGGTCATCATAGGTACCACATTAGGGTGCAAGCATGAATGTAATGTTTGAGTCCTTTTTTGTTAATAAAACATGAAGCCATCCTTAGCAACAACTTTTTAATCCCACATGAACTCAAATTGGCTTTGCCATCTCATCATCTTTTTTAAAAGTTTGGTTGACATTTTTACCAAGATACATATAATCTTTGAAATCCAATGGTTCATTTTGCAATCTCATTCATGGATTAATTCATTAGGTCAAATTAATAAGTATCATTTCAAGAAAAGGTGAAATAGGTATAGAAAGATTGAACTTATAGACTACTTAGTCCATATTATGGGTTTCATTTTTTTTAATAAATTAAAAAGTTTTGTGGGTAAAAATATAAGGTCTTATATATTTGGTGTTGAGTAAAAATAATAATTCAATTAGTTTTATGATAAGATATTATGTTTAGGGTTGTTCATTTCTAATAGATGTAGCATTCCTAAAAGTCCATATTTTAACAAATAAAATAAAAACCTTTAAAAACCAATGTTAAGTGTGGTTTATGTGGTGATTAATGAACTAACAAAGTTCAAATGAAAAAATCCCAACTAAACAACTTTTTGACATTCATGTTAAGAAAAGAAAAAAATCTAACAAAACATGATTGAGATAAGGACTTTTAAAAATACATATATTTTTTCCCATGGAAATAAACCAAACGTTATTGTCTATAATGACTTTGTGGGTGTTAGAAATGGTCTTTATCATTTAAAATGTGAGTTAGTTTTGAAATGTTTATTGATCTTTTTTTGGAACACTATGAAGAAAAAAAAAGTGTTTTACAATTGGCCTTGTAATTCAATTTTTGAGTTGGATCAAAGACTTGCTCACTATATTTATATGTCATGAGTGTTAATGGACAAGTTGCATAAGCTGCAAAGTTGGAACTCATTGTATATACGATGCAACAATTGCAACTTTGTTAAAACAACTCATTTTCAACTATTGTGCAACTCCATTATAACTACATTCATGATGTCATGTTAACATCATTAATTATCATCCATCCATTAAAATCTAACACATGGCATTATGAAAAAAATTGGAAATAATTTTTTTAGTGGAAATATTGATCTCCATTGTCCATTATGATTGTTAATGATGGTTCAAGATTGTGACATGTGGCACAAATTTTTTTTGCCACATGGCATATTAATTAATTAATTATATATAATTAGTTAGGTAGGTCATACATATAACCATAGGTATGTAGGTTGGTAGGTCTTAAGACTTACGTACTCATTTAAGTAGGCATATAAATAAGTAGGAAAACACAAGACTAAATGAACTAAAGAATAACTATGAAAATATATTTTTTAATTTTATGTTTTACTTTTAAGGTTAATTTTTTTGAGCTCATCCCAAATGGCAAATGTATTATAATGCAACATAAAATAACAAATATTATTTATATAGTTTGTAACATGGGATTCAAAAGCAAATCATATGGGTTAAATCTTTTAATTATTCCTTAATTGCAAATTGAGTTGCAACTATAGAAAGATTTTTTCACTTGTTTTGTGTTTTATTCATTATGTAAGTTATGCAATTAAATTAATGATTATATGATAATTAAATATTTGAATTAATTATTTAATAACTAGTTATATAAAATAGTGTTTTGAATTATTTATTCTAATTAATTAACCAATGAGCTAGTTATCTAAATTAATTAGTCTAATTCAATTATTTATTCAATCCATGAATTAGGATAACTAATATCAAATAATCAATTATCAAATGATTAATTATCTAAAATCATATAATTAATCATTTATCATCTTTAAAAAAGTGTAATTAGTTATTTTATATAATTATGAACTAATTATATGAATCAAATTTAGTTACAATTCATAATAATTAACTATCAATTTAATTATTCACTCATAAAAATGAAATAAATTAAATATTATTTAACAATTAATAAGCAATAAAGTATTGAGAAATAATTAAATATTAAATATGAATTTGGATAGAAAACATCAATGTATAAATAAGCATATCCATATGTACACCGAATTGAATTTTTAATATAATATACACATTACTTTTAATTTCACATCTAAATTAAGTATATGTATCGAAATAATTAATTAGTTAATGAATTTAGATAGTTAATGATTTGGTAATTATTGATGATTTAATGATTATATTAAAATATTGATTTAATTCATTATGAAGTATCCCGAATTTGGATAAATATTTATTTTATTTTATTTTTTTCAGTTAACGTAATTTTAAATATATGAATTACACTTATTTATTCATATGAATATTTAATTTACTAGTACAAATTTTATTTATAAAACATTACATGTGAATATGTATCCTTGTTAAGTTGTAAACAATTGCATTATAATCATAAAATAGTTGAACAATGGTACTTTAGTAATGGCCCATTAGTGGCCCTACTAATTGTAAAACTAGTTGCAAATGTATCCCATAATGGGTAGTGGAATTGTGAACATGTGGCATGATTGCATGTATGTATAGTATACATTAGTTGCAACATAATTATTATTTTAATAGCACATTTACAATAATTCTAAAGTGATTGCCACATGCAACTAGATTGCAACTTTAAAAAAATCAAACATGGTTAACTACATATGTCTATACGATGTATATAAATTACCATATAGAATACCCATTTTCAACTAACTTGCAACTATAATACAACTAACTAATTTTTTGATTTAGCAATTTATTTATTAATACTTCATATTTTCAAAGGGATAGTTGCACAATAGTTGTATATGAATTGTTTTTTGAATTTGAATTATAGGGTAGGGTGATTTCAATGGATGCAATTCTTCATAGTGGAACTAAAATTTCATCCATGATGTTTCTCCTTCAATCACACATAATTGCCTTGCTTATTTTTATAACTTTTCACACCTTCAAATAAAAATAATAATTTAAGCAAATATATAATGCCAAAATTCAATGTAAACATAAATTTTCAATTACGTTTAGGGTGGTTTAAATATGTGGGTATTAAAAATTAAATAATAATATGGTGGAAAAAATTAAAGCTCTTTCACATATTACCCCCCAAAAATATCCTTTCTTATGCACATAATGGGGGAATTTAATGCATAATGACCCCCCAACCCCCCACCCCCCCAAGCCCCTGCTT